>Ga0082207_1000760_pt1 | contig 17353 bp, 4 predicted proteins | sample LakMenEpi10Aug09_FD_71540 | JGI IMG/M metagenome (GOLD analysis project Ga0082207, IMG submission 71540)
CTCAGCGGTGGGAATATTCATGCCAACGCTGGGATTGTAAGCGGCGCGGGCAGCATCACTATCGACGCAGCGGGGACGCTGAATCTCAATACTCCCATTCAAACGGGTGGCACCGGCAGTTTGGTTTTATCTTCTGGCAATGGAGGTTCGATCCAGTCGATCCGTACCAGCGGTGGTAGCGTCGAGGTTTTATGGGGCGGGGACCTGACTCTCGGCAGCATCGATGCAGGGAGTGGCCAAGTATATTTGCAAGCCTCAGGCGACATCAAGGATTCGGACCCTAGTTCTAATTCCACGAACGTTATCGCAAGTGCTTTGGCGATGCGTGCCGGAGGGAAGATCGGCAATTCGGACACAGGCTCATCGTCTGACAGTATCAACCGCAACGCGATGGGCACGCAGGTTTCTAGTTTGGCGGCACAGTCAGCAAGCGGGATCTACATCCAAGAGACCGACGGCTTAACGATCGATACGGTATCGGTATCGAGCCAGCGGGTGAACTTCAATTCGACTCGCAGCGATCAATCGCAGGTGCTTGAGGATCTGACGACGACGAGCAACGGCCCGATCAAATTGCAGAGTCGTGCTGGGAGCATCACGGTCAATCCAGGAACAGCCGGAACCAATGGCATCACAGCCAACGGCAGCGGGGATATCTTGTTGCAGACGGTCAGCAACGGGACGATCGCAGCCAACGGGATGATCCAGAGTGGATCGGGGAATATCACGCTCTCGAGTCGCGATTCATTGGTGCTTGAGGATCGGATCCGAACCTCTGGCCCCGGTTCGATCGTTCTGGAATCCCAGGGCTCGATCACCCTTGGTGCTACCTCGACGTTCACGACGAACAACACCAACCTCGGTGTCTTTGCCGGTGCTGATATCCGCATCGGAAGCATCAACGCAGGGACCGGTAGCGTCTTGCTCGCCAGCGGTGGGAACATTTCGGAGATCAACCCATCGACAACCGCAACGCAGATCGTCGCACAAAACCTCTCGATGAGAGCCGAAGGACGGATCGGGGATTCGGACCTGTCGAATTCGACCTTCGATAACAATCGAAACGCCATCGTGATCAATGCGACGAACCTAGCTGCTAGGGCTGGCGACTCGATCTACATTCAAGACAAAGGCATCATCACGGTCGATCGGATCAGCACGAGTCTTTCCCAGGTGGCGTTCAATTCCACGACGAGCGATCGATCCGAGGTACTCGAGGACCTCACAACGACGGCCAACAACGGGAACATCAAACTCCAGAGTCTCGCGGGCGATATCCGCATCCAAGCAGGAACGCTTGGTACCGCTGGCATCAACGCGCATGGATCAGGCGATATTCTCTTGCAAACGGGCAATAGTGGAACGATCGTCGTCAATGCGGACGTAGTGACAGGAACTGGAGACATCACGCTCAACAGTCGCGGGTCATTGAGTGTTTCGGATCGACTCAAGACATCCCGACCGGGGATGATCGCATTGATTTCTGAAGGAACGATCAGCGTCAGTTCGTTGGATACCAATGGCGTGGACTTAGGGGTGTTCAGTACGACAGGGATCGTTCTCGGTAGTATCCGAGCCGCAGGAGCCTCGGTGGCGATGAGCGCCGGGACGAGCATCAGCGACATGGATTCGAGCAATGCGACGCTCAACGTGATCGCAACGAATCTATCGATGCGTGCTGGGACACGGATAGGCAATTCGGATACGGGTCAGAGCAACGTCGATTTGAATCGCAATGCGATCAGTACTCGTGTCGATCGATTGGCTGCGATTGGAGCAACGGGGATCTACCTCCAGGAGCAAGACGGGGTGACGATCGATCGAATCTCGACGACGATCCAGCGAGTGAACTTCAACTCGACCTCGGTGGGCTTGCCGCAGAATCTTGAGGACCTGACGAGCAGCAGCGGTCCTGTGAAGCTTCAGAGTCTCTCGGGAAGCATCGTCGTTCGTGCGGGGACTGAGGGGACCAACGGGATTACCGCCAATGGAAGTGGAGATATTCTGTTGGAAACGGTCAATGGTGGGGACATAACAACCCACTCGAGCATTTCAACTCGTACAGGGAGTATCACGCTTGATGCTGCCGGTGCCCTAGACCTCAAGGGCATTGTGCAAACCCTAGGTACAGGTTCGATTCAGCTTGCCTCGGGGACGAACACTTCGATCGAATCGATCCGCACTCTTGGGAATGCGCAGATTCTTTCCGGGGGAGATTTGACACTTGGAAGTATCGATGCGGGTAATGGTCGAGTCTACTTGCAGGCGGTTGGAAGTATTTCGGATAGGGAAACAACTTCTAATTCGACCGCCGTGATTGCAGGTTCCTTGGCGATGAGAGCTGGCGGTAAGATTGGCGATAGTGATACGGGAGCCCCCGAGGGCAGTAATCGTAACGCGATCGGTACTCAAGTTTTGACGCTTGCAGCGGAGGCAGCCAAGGGGATTTATATTCAGGAGCGCGACGGGCTTACGGTCGATTCGGTAAGCGTATCGAGCGAGCGGGTGAATTTCAATTCGACGCGAAGAGCGCAAGTTCGGATGTTGGAGGATTTGACGACGACGAGCGATGGGCCGATCAAATTGCAGAGCCTAGATGGAGATCTCGTGGTCAATTCTGGGACGATGGGGACCAGAGGGATTGCGGCCGATGGAAGCGGTGATGTTTTGTTGGAGACCGTTCAGGCTGGATCCATCATCACGAATGCTGTAGTCATGAGTGATCAGGGCAATATTACGGTGAACTCTGCGGATTCGCTGAGTGTTGTCGACCGTTTGAGGACCGGCGTATCGGGTACGATTTATTTGGAGTCGCGGTCGGATGTGGCTGTGGGGAACCTTGAAGCGAACAACGACATCGCCGTCAAAGCGGGCGGAAGTATTACGCTTGGCCGTTTGAATGCTGGGAGCGGAGTTGTTTACCTTGAGGCTGCTGGTAACATTCTGGATTCCGATCCGAGTGCCCAAACGATTCATGTCTCGGCTTCGGCATTGGCGATGAGGTCGGGAGGGAAAATTGGTGATTCGGACTTAACCTATCCTCAGGATTCGAACCGCAATGCGATAGTCACTCAAGTCGGATTGATTGCTGCTGAGTCGGCAAATGGAATGTATGTATTGCAGCAAGAGGGTGGAATTGTTGTCGATACGATTTCGGCGGGGATCAAGCAAGTCAATTTCAATTCGACCTTGGCCGATCGTTCGGAGACACTTGAAGATTTGGTGACGACCGCCAACGGTCCGATCAAGCTTCAGAGCATCTCGGGGGACATCTTGGTCAAAGGTGGTACTGCAGGGACTTTGGGAATCCGAGCCGATGGGACAGGCGATGTTCTATTGCAGACGGTACTGAACGGCACGGTGATTACCCAAGCTCAAGTGCAATCTAGCACTGGGAATATCACGATCCATTCGGTAGATGCATTGCAAGTGAGGGATCATCTCAGAACGAGCAATCCGGGTAGGATCTATTTGAAATCACAAGGTGACGTGACGGTCGAGGCGCTCAATACAGGAAATGTAAACCTGGCGATCGTATCGGATCAGTCGATTCGCTTGGGTGATGTTCAGGCTGGAGCAGCGAGGATTTACTTGCAAGCTACGAGAGACATTCTCGACGCTGACCCGAATTCTGAATCGATCAATGTATCGGCAAATGCTTTAGCGATGAGTGCTGGGGGTAGGATTGGGGGCTCGGATCTGGCAGGACCTTTGGAAACCAACCGCAATGCGATTGGCACCAAAGTCGACCTCTTGGCGGCTCGATCTGTCGAAGGCATCTACATCCGAGAGGCAGACGGACTGACGGTAGATACGGTTTTTGTGTCGAGCACACAGGTGAATTTCAACTCCTCGCAGATCGACCGATCGGAGGTTCTCGAGGACCTGACTACCACGGGTATTGGCCCTATCAAACTGCAGAGCGTTGCGGGAAACATTCAAATCAATAGCGGGAGCACAGGTCCCCATGGCGTTCAAGCGGCAGTGGCTGGCGATGTACTGCTACAGACGATCGACAGTGGAACGGTAATCCTCAATGGAGTTGTTCAAAGCGAGTCCGGGGACATCACGATCCAATCGAAGGATCATCTTGTTCTTGGGGACCGTATTCGTTTGGGTGGACCGCCTCGATTAGGAACCATCTATCTTGCATCCCAACAGGATGTGACGATTGAGTCGTTGATCACAAACGATTCGAATCTATGGGTACAAGCTGGCCGCGATCTTGTTTTGGGGAGCATTCAAGCCGGTGCAGCGGGTGTTTATCTCGAAGCGCAGCAGGATATCGTCAATGGAGCTATCGTACCGGTGATCAACGTTTCGACCCGAGGAGTCTTGGCGATGCGAGCCGGTTCGGAAATCGGCGAGATATTCACCCAAGTCGATACCTTGGCCGCAGTGGCAGCCGATGGAATCACCATCACCGAAATCGATGGAGCAACCATCGGTGCCGTGCAAGTTGCCGTTGAACAGGTGCATTTTAATTCCTCGCAGACCGATCGCGTTTCGGTCTTGGAGGATTTGACGACGACCAACGGAGGTACGATCGCTTTGCGCAATCTTACCGGCGATATTGTGGTTGATTCGGGACGATTACCCGGTATCGGTATTTCTGCAGATAGTGCGGGAGACATCGTCCTAGTGACCATCGATTCGGGGAATATTATTCTTCGAGGAGACTTGGTTTCAGGAACCGGAGATATCTCTTTAGGAGCCAAGGATAGCGTACTGATCGGCGCGATGATCAGTACCTCAGGAGATGCTGTACTAGAGAGCGCGCGAGGGGCGATTGCTGAATTGGATTCGTCCGCAAGAGTCGAGTCGAACGAACTGACGCTTCGTTCAGCGAGCTATGCTCACCTCCACGATACGACCATCAATCGATTGTCAGCCAAGACGTTGAGCAACGCTTTGCTGAGTTCATGGCAAGAGTTGGATGTGCAAGCCAATGCGCAAGGAGACGATTTTGTCGATGCGTTGGGAACCGTTTCGCAGAGCATCAAGGATGCACTGCGAGAGCAATATCGCTACATCGATCGCTATGAGAACGTCGGCTATTCGCTGTATGTCGTCAACAGCAAAGCGCTCACGGTCGATTCGGCAGTTGCAGGAAATCTCGCAAGCGGGCAAGGGCAATCCGATAAGCCGGGGATTTACATTCAAACACGTTCTGGGGATCTTATCGTCGAGGATGCGATCGTATCGAACAGCGCGAGTCCTGAGGCTGGCGGAGTCGTTCTGGTCAGTGGTTCGAAGGTTGTGCTTGGTAGTACGGCAACGCTTCAGAGCAACTCCGTTCAGAACGGTACGGTCCATGGACAACGGATCAACGATGTCGATCTGAAAGCGAGGATCTTCGACGCTTTGGAAAAACCAAATCCGGCAGGGGGGCTTTTCACTACTCGCATCGTTTCGCGGAATTCGTTCTCTGAATCGAACCTGCCTGAGGTCCCAACCTCTCCAGGACCCACCAAACGGAACCTACAAGGAGTAGCGACCCATTTTGGTTCCGACAACGAATCGGGGTTCGATCTTTACATCGGATATGCCGATGGAAAGCTCGAATCGTTTGGGAAACAAGGGGAAGTCTATGTCCGCGATGCGGGTAATGATCAACCCGTAGGATCCAAGCCTCAGGCCCTCGGACGCGTCGGCTATCTTGAGCGGTCGAATCCCTTCGATGTCGATTTCCTAAACAGCGTTCAGGAACTTCCGACCGACGTGGTGATCCGAAGATCCGAAGATTTCTTCATTTTTCAGAAGGAACCGCCAGTAGGATTTGATAATTTCAATCCGCCTAACGGTGCTCCATCCACGTCGACCGGTTACTACGACTTGACCGTACAGACCCATCGGGTTCCCGATGTGATTTCCGAAGGTTCCGACAGTGGCTTGCCGATGCCACCGGCGCGAGAAACCCAGATTCCGACGTTCAGCCAACCCGAACCTTATACGGTCCGCGAGACGCCGACGGTTGCGACCGAATCTCCGGAGTACGAGGAGCAGCCATATCAAGAGCGCAGCACTCGAATTGTCGTCAAGCGACTGGTGGTAAGTATTGTCGAGGAAGTCAAAGGGGAGTTTAAAGAGCAAGAGGAGACGAAAGAAAGTCGAACCGATCAAACCGAGGAGATTTTGATCCCTGAGGGGCTTCTGAGTGGCTCTGATCAATTGTCCCAATCGGACTTGCGCAAAATTCAGGAATATCTCAGGCTCCAGCCGGGCACTCGGCAGGGTCGCTACGAGATCACGATCGAGACCTCTGATGGGACCCAACAGGTCGTCGATCGGTTCATCATCGGTACAGAGCCCCGTGGGGCAAATCCAACCATTCCGCAAGAAAATCCCCCCAACGAACCCTCCGAGGGGGAATCCCAGAAGGGGGGGGCTCCAGCGGGGGATCAGGAAGCCAAAGGAAAGGAAAATGATGAAAAACCATCGAATTCAAACGACCAGTCACTATACTTGGACCCAGGAATTCCATCGTCGACAGTCGCGTCAGACCTTCGACACGGGCAGGCGAACGACCAAGCTTGGAGTCTCGTCTTGGGATCACTGTGGCTAGCTCGCAAGCCCAATAGCCCGAACGTTCCGCCGCCGACGGATTACTCGGTACTTGCTAGGCGTCTGCGAAGATTTCGGTCTCCAAATCAAAAACAACCATGAGTAAAGCCCACGATCATTCGCAAAAGGACTCCCAAGGGAATACTTCGGACAAAGATCAACCGTTGGACATGACGGTAGACCTCGATGCGATTGCATCCCGAGAGCTCGAATCCGAACCGTCGACCTCGCGAACGGAAGGTGTGACGAGCATAGATATTTCGAACATCTCTGACTTTAATCAGACGATGGATTTGTCACCTTCGATGCCATCGATGGAATCCGGAACGCTGGACCTGGAGGACGCCAACGACCAAACCATGGATCTTTCAGATCCGTCAAATCAATACGCAGACGGTACGCGGATGGTTGCCCCGTCGATGGCTCCATTTCAGGGTAAGGTCTTTGGAGATACGAATGGTACGGGGTTCGATGGAACTCCATCCGAGCCTGAGGTCCCAGAGGATGGAACGAAAATTGTCGTTGCGGATCAGGGCGGGCAAGACTACACGATGGACATCGATTCGTCCCCTTCGATGAGTTCCTCGAGTTCTCTTTCGGGTGGATCCCTAGCCGATGATGGCACGATGCTATTGAGCGATAGCCAAGCTGGTTCTAAAACGGGGTCCCAACCTGGATCATCGGGTGTAGTCGGAAAATCTTCCTACGATCAAACGATGGATCTGAGCGAATCGGCTTCGGACTCCAAAAATGGAAGCGAAGTCAAAAGCTTAGTGACCGGTAATCCAACGGGTCCATCGATCCGAACCGGTGGGCCAACAAACTCGAAATCCATCGGGGATTCCAAGCAGTATCTACAAGCCGAGCGAGCCAAGGCATCCGATGCGATCTACGAGCGTCTGACGGATCGTAGGATTTCATATGCAATCGATTGGAACGACGATACAGTCGACTATCAGATCAAAAAGAAAAACGACCCTAAAACAGGTAAGTTAGATCTGCACGTGCTTGGCAAAGGGGGAATGGGGCTGGTCTATCTAGCTACCCAAAACTCCGTCAAACGCTCGGTGGCACTTAAGGTCATTCGCAAGGACAAGCAGAACGATACATTCATCAAGCAGTTTTTCTACGAAGCGGAAATCACCGCCGGCTTAGAGCATCCGAACATCACCCCTGTCTATGAGCTTGGGCGCACCAAGGAAGGGGTTTGCTTTTATTCGATGAAGTACATCCAAGGGAACCCTTGGGAAAAGAAGATTCGAGACAACTCGATCGATGAAAATCTAGAGATATTCGATAAGCTCTGCGATGCGATTGCCTTTGCCCATAGCAAGGGCATCCTCCACATGGATATCAAACCCGACAACGTGCAGCTCGGTGAGTTCGGTGAAGTCTATGCGGTCGATTGGGGGGTGGCTAGCGACCTCAAACGTCCTGAGTCCATTCGCTGCGCGGGGACTTGGCAATGGATCAGTCCTGAAGTCGCACGCGGGGACAAATCCAAGATTGGCAAGGGAAGCGATATCTACCTATTAGGTGGAATCTTGTTTCAGATCGTCACAGGGCATCATCCTCGGTTGCCCAAGGACGCCAATGAGAAGATGGGGCATGCGGCCTTGGCAAAAGCCGCACAGAACAACGTGATCCAACCGACCGACTGCAAGGATCCGATGGTGGCAGTCGCCCTGAGAGCTCTTGAAACCGACCCCAAAGACAGGTTTGCGAAGGTCGATGATTTGCAGACCGCGATCCATGCCATTCAAAAAGAACGGGCCAATATCAAAAGTAGCCAAGAGCTCACCAAGAAGGCGGTCGTACTGGGGACCGAGGCGATCGAGCAAGGAGACTACGATCGCTTCAACCGCTCCTTGTTCGGCTTGAAAGATGCCATCGAACTCTGGGAACAAAACCCCGAGGCGGCTCCAGAGCTCAACAAGGTTCGGCTGGCTTATGGCCAATGCGCATTTGATAAGGGAGACTACGATCTGGCGCTCCAGACGCTCGATCGAAGAGAAGCTCAAGAGGACGAGCTCTACCAGAAAGCCGAATTGGCCCAAACAGCAGTCAAACTCCGAGCCCAACGCTTCCGACTGCTCCGCAATGCGTTCATTGTCTCGCTGCTCGTCGGTAGCGGTATCGTCGGACTCTTGTGGCAGCAAGCAGTAGCCTCGCAGAAAAATGAAAAAGATGCGAAGGATAGGGCAGTGGAGGCCCGACTATCTGCGGAGAGAGCCAAAGAAGAGGAAGCCAAGCAACGAGAAAAAGCTGAGGAAGCGACTGTCGAAGCTAACCGAGCTAAAGACCAGGAGAAAAGCGCAAAAGATAAAGCAATTGAGTCTGAAAAGGTTGCAATAGATAGTAAGAAAACAGCAGATAAAGAACGCCGTAAAGCCGAGCTGCAGCTCGCCAAAACTCAGCTTGCCGAGATCACCTCCAAGCTTGGACTGGCTCGCTCCAGGATCAACGAATCGAACCCCGGTGGAGCTTTTGGATTGATCACGAGCATCGATGATGTGCTAGAGAAACTCAAAGCGGAAAAGAAAGAGGCTCGAAACACGCTAGATCCGAAGGCCAATAGCACCGAGGACAACGCGCTGATCACGCAACTGCCCGATCCGGACAACTGGGCTAAAAACCGGATCTTGCTTCTTGCCAACGCCGACCTCAAGGGAGTCAACTTGACGACCCAAGCTCATTTTCAGTCCGGATCCTCGGCGTTCGCTTTGGATTCCAATCGCTCCGGATTGCTTGTCGCAAATCCGACCGGTGAAATTTATAAAGTCGGTCTCGACGGAACCGATCCGCAAAAAATTTGGGAAGTCAAATCCAAAGAAATATGGATCGATTCCAAAGTCAAATCCGTCCGACGCATCGTCCCGTCTCCCGATGGAACCCGAATCTACCTTGCTCTCGACCGGGAAACCGAACCTGTAGTCTTCATCGATTTGAAAACCGGTGAGTTATCCCCCTATGACAAAGATATACCACGAGCAGGCAAACTTCTCGCCTTGAGCCCCATTGCTCGCCACATCGCCACGACGCAACCGAACTACCTGTGGTACACAAAGAACGAGCCCGGTGCGAAAGGCAATAGCGTGCCGACGAACGAGGAAACCATCCAAATCCAATGGCTTTCGGACGATTTGATTCTGGCACTGATCAAAAACGGAGGAAGCTACTATTTAAAGCTGATCGCTCCATTTGCTGGTGGTGAATCGAGCGACTCAAGACCCAAGTTTGTCGAATACCTTGCCCCACTCAAAGACGAAGTGATCCAATTTGCTCTACTCGACACGCAGATGCCTCAAGTTGTCTCCAAATTTTCCAAGGAATCCTTGGACGAGGCTATCGCTAAAATCAAAGCTGAAAAAGATCCAAACAAACGACTACGTTCTCCTTTTATCGATATCCTCGAATCACTCCATTTCGTTTTCGGCCAAGCCAACGGGAACTTAGTCCAAGCTCGTTTAAAAATTCAGAAGCCGGGCGATGAGGAGTCTAGCAAGCAGGAGCCTAAGAAATCGATCGCTCCAGAGCTTTGGGAATTCGTCGAACGGTTCCCACTGCAGAAAAAACACGTGCATGCCATCCAGGAAATACTGATCGAAGAAATCCCACCAAACTCTTCGGCAATCAATTCATCCAACAGCAGGAAAATGATCACACGTGCTGCCAAAGAGCAGTCGGTCCAAGTTTGGACTTTGACCGGTAGCGTCACCAACATGCCAAACGCAAAAGAGTCAACGGAAACCGCAGTCAGATCCCAGGACCAGCAAGTCTTTCGGATTTCTCATCTGCATTCGCTCACCGCAGGACCCTTGAAAGAGGATTCCGAAGACAAAGGAATTCTCTTTGCTCGCTTCGACCAATACGGAGACGTTCTAACGATCAATTCCGAACTCATCGCCAACCGCCTGAACGTCGCCGAGCAAATCGAACGAAACCGAATCGGCCTGGAAAATCCCTTCAACGCTGCCGAGGCTTTCGAGGAATCCACACCCCAATGGTTATTCAATGGGCTAAACGGCCAACGAATCCTCTCGATCGATGGCCACGGAGTTGCAGCTCTCTATGATCCTCGAAGCAACCAACAGGATAAACAGGTCGATTTTGGGCAAAAAGTCTCCTCATTGAACATTCGACATTTCGTGAACAACGAATCGAATGCCAAAGAGTTTGTGAAAATCAAGGAAGTCAAAAACGATTTTCAATTTTGGGGGCATAGTCCATTTGCCAAGATAGAGCATGTTGCCTTTAGTCCAGATGGAAGTACCGCATTGAGCTTGGCGACAGTGGATGGAAAAAATTCTGTTTATGTCACGACTCGTAACACCGAAAGTCGCCCAGAATCCCTTACGTTTTCCGAAATCTGTTTGTGGGATGTCAAAAATCAGCAGTGGCTCGATCGCATCGCCTTCGAATCCAAAGTGAAAATCGATCGGCTAAGTCCCCTCGATGAGAACCGTTTCGTCTTTGGAAATACCGAAACACTCATGCTTGTCGAGCGAGAAGTCTCCTCGCGACTCGCGACAGAGCATACCTCAAAGGCCGTCCATTTCTGCATCAAAAACCCCAAACATCCCTACCAAGCCTACTTCCGCATCGACGGATTCGAAGGCGTCTGCTGGATCGGAAACATCCCTGCAGACGGTATGGTGGACAAGTCCAAGCCGAAATGGTTTGATCTCGAGTCGAATCGATTGGTCGTCATTCCACGTCCCGCTGCGGGTTGCTGGAGCAACGATGGAACTCGCCTATATATCCTCGATTCCAAAGGCAATGTAATCCGATGCGATTTCGATCCGCTCAAGGGTGTATTGTCCTCGCCGATTGATACAGATTCGGTCAAAACAGCTTCGTCGAGTCGATTGGAGGCCAACAACAAGCTTCAGTTAATCAATGAAGTCTCCTTGATCAGCCCTCAGGCAATCTACATGGGAATTGCTAAAACCGTCCAAGGAGAAAACGGATGGTCCGACGAGATTTATATCGGTGTGATCGGACCACTCCAAAGCGGCAACGAATGGGAGTCGTTCGCGAAACCTGTCCATGCTGTGTTTCACCAAAATCATTCGCCCAACTGGCTCTTAGATGCTGGAATCTCGGAAGATCAACAAACGTACGAAAAGAAGATCGCCCAACTCTTTGAACTGATCGACACCAACAAAGTAAGCAAAAAATCAGAAAGCCAAATCGAAATCGGACACAAACCGAACCAGGTCACTTACGACGCGCAAGGTGAATTAGTGATCCTGCAGTACCCCAAGGCAACTCTGTTCCTTTCACTCCAGGACGGACAAGCCCCACGTTGGCACCGGCTTGATCGTGCTTTCTCCGATATCAAGTCTTTCGACCTGTCGCCTGATGCAAAGACCTTGGCCATCCGCGACAAGAAAAGCTTGAACTTTTATCGCGTCGTCCAAAAGCCTGAGAACGGAGGTTTTGAACTCGAGCCTATTGAATCTCCATTGCCAAACGGCGAATCCGTTCAGCACTTCGCATGGGATCCCCAAGGGGATTCGACCACCCTGGATGACGCGATGCGGTTTGCCTGCGTCCTTGCTGACAACACGGTACTCTATGCCCATAACGGCAAGATAAGCGATCTCGGGAAAATCAGCTCCATGCAAACCCAAGGCGAGAACGACTCGGAGAAAAAGTCAATAGCAGAACTTCAAGCCTCGGATGTCCAGCGCATCTGGTTCTTCAAAGAGATTCTGTCCGATAGCACTGTCGATCCTCCGTCGAAGAGAACCATTCGATATCTGGTCCTGCAGACGATCGACAAGTCGGCAAAACCTCGGATCGTACGATTCATCCAATTACCGGACCAGGCTCCGATTTCCGTTACCAAATCGGACGAATCATCCATGCCACTGTTAAAGCGATGCGTCGATCTGGATCTCGGACAATCGTTCACGGAGATCGTACCAAACGAGCAGGGAGGAATCATCGCCACCGGAGATGAAGTTGGAAACGTCGCGGTTTATCTGGTCTCTCCCTACTGGGAAATTGCGAACCAAATCTTCGACGCCAACTCAGAAACGGACTCCTCGATTGAAGGTCTCAGTTTTGCAGAGCAAGGAGATACGTTGGTGGTCTCGAATTCCAACAATCATCTGTTTGCGTTGCGGACCAAACCAACAACGCCTGAATCACCAGCCCCCCCCGCTCGAGCGACTGAAGAATAAATCCGACAAGAAACCTGAAGCGACCGTAGCCAGTAGGACAAAAAGGCATAAAACCATAAGACTCCGCCGCTAGCGCGTCGTGTAGAGCTATTGGGGACAATTGCTCTAACAATTGGCCTTAACTCCGAGAATGCGATTCGCTGTTGCTCGTACTTCGGAGTTGACCAATAAGGAGTATCGCTAGAAACACACATGCGATCTGATAGGCCGTAAACCCATAGAGCACCTTAGGCTCAGGCCGGATCCATTCGGTGATGAATCGATAAATCAAATAACCAATTAAGTAAAGCTTGAGGCGTTGACCCGCAACCCATCGGCGATGCTCAAGCATCACCAAGGCGATCAACGCGGCCGAATGAAACAAGGTCTCGTAGAGTTGGACCGGGTGCCGCATGCATTCCCCGGCATCAGGGGCCGTCTTGAATGCGACACCCCAAGGCAAGGTCGTCGGTATCCCATAGCAACAACCACCCAGGAAACAACCGATCCGGCCGATGCTCAATCCCGCCGCAATAGGGACCGCAAATGCGTCCCCTGTTCCTTGACGAACACCCAGCCACGCCTTGGTCAACTCGACCGCAATATAACCCCCGAAAATCCCCCCCAAGACCGTCTTGCCGTCGCTGAGCCAATGGGTCCAAGGACTGAGCCCAGTCCAATCCCGCTCAAGCAAAAAAGGAAGCTTCGCCCCAATGAACGCGCCGAGTAGAGCTGCCAACGATAGGAACCGCTTGTGGTCAGACGATATCTCTAACTTTTGTCGACTGTCCCGATAGAGCCAATAGCTGACAACCAAGGCCAAAAGCATCATCAACGAATGGAGCAACTTGCCTGCCTGCGGGCTCACGAGCGTTTGGTCACTTTGTTCTCGACCACCAACGTGTTACTCAATTCAGGCAAAGGCACATGCCCATTGCGATACAACACGTTGTAAGCGCAAAACGGGATTATATGCCCGCTGGGCAACACGTGATGCGTGCAACACTTCATGACTCGCCGTACATCAAAGTTGTATGCATCCATAAAAGAGGTGATTGTGATCCGCAGGAGTTGCTTACTTCCAAGTTCCTTTTCGATCGCTTTGGCAAAGAAATCTTCGGCGATCCGAGCAGGAGATCCTAGGGAGACCAACGCAGGACCACCAGCGGGAGTTTGGCCGAGATCCGCTTGGTCACTATCGACACAACCATTGGGCCCGCAGCAGGCGTTGCGAGCCATGTAAAGCTGAGCCAGTCGTTTACCTTCATCCCGCGTAAAACTCAGACCGTTTGCCAACAGGTCCCGGTTGGCGGTCGCATCGATGAATCGTGTCAGGGGTACGAGTTGCCCCTCATGCCGATAGCACATGGCCAAGACATGGCAGTTTGGATGCGCGCAAGGGAGCGGAAAGAAATCCGACTCGCTCAAACGCCCTTGCGACTGCTCGCAAAGCAGGCGGATGCAGTCCGGTGCGGTGATGCGGGATTCCAATTGCTCGGGCAAACAATGCCGACCTGAATACGTCGCCGGCTGGAGACTCAGTCCGCTGACCCAAGGCCTTTGGGCTGCAAGTTCGAGCAATCCGCCTAGCTGCCCCTCGTTGACTCCCGCTTGCAAGGTCGCCACCAAGGTCACGTTCAAGTCGGCTGCCCCCAGCCGATCGAGGGCTTGAAGTTTGGTCGCAAGAAGTGGCTGTCCTCGGAGTTTTTCAAAAACAAAGTCTTCGACCCCGTCCATTTGCAAGTAGATCTCAACACGGTGCTTATGCTCGGCGATCTTCGCGACAAGCTCTGCGTCTTTGGCCAACCGAATGCCGTTGGTGTTGATCATCACATAATGGATCGGCTGCGAAAGGGCGTATTGAAGGATCTGCTCGAACTCAGGATGAAGCGTCGGCTCACCCCCCGAGAGCTGCAAAACGTCGGGCTGGCCCTCGGCTGCCACCAACGTATCGATCGCACGTTTGACCTCGTCGAGCGACTTGTGCTTGAGCCCCGGTCGGCTATCGGCATAGCACATGCTGCAAGTCAGATTGCAGCTGTCGGTGATCTCCAAGACCGCCACGCACGTGTGCTGCTCGTGGTCTGAGCACAGCCCGCAGTCCATCGGACAACCCATCGATGGCTCCACCTGAGTGTGCCTAGGGAGGCGAGCAGGCAAGGCCGTATCGTAGCGATCGAACCAATTGCGATCGCTGCAGATGAAATCCTCTCGCAGTCCATGTTCGGGACACCGTTTGCGAAAGTAAACCCGGTTCCCCTTGGCGATGATCTTGGTCTGTACCACTCGCAAGCACTCTGGGCAAAGGCTCTGCGTACTTCCTAGAAACGTATAGGGAGTGACCGGTTTGGAAGGTGCCATTATCGGTATTTTGGGATTCCAAGAATCAAAAGAAAAATGGAGACCGCAAGGGCCAGCACGACGCTGACGCTAAGCGATAGCATCTCAGGAAATCCAATCGTTACACGGATCCCCAAGCAGAGACCGAAGAACGCGACTATTCCGCCAAGGACACAGATACCAGAAAACACAAGGGAATAGAATAAGTACCAAAGACCGAAGCGTTGCCCACCAGGGTAGGTCTGCATGAGGATCGCCTTGGCGATGGATCGGCGATGGAGTCCTAGCCGCAGCAAAGAGAGCGGAATAAGGACCATCAGTGCCCACCCTGAGAATTCAGTCACTCCCCAAAATAGGCTCGGGGACCAAAAATTCCAAGAAGCAAAACAAATGGTTAAGGAAAAGAGCCCCAGCAACCCAATAGTGACCCAGTAGGAGCCATCGACTGGCGGCACCTGTTGGTCGAAATCGTCGTGCCAAGACGCCTGTGTCGCTTCGCCCTGGTTCTGAGAGGACTCAGCGGTAACATGAAATGCATAGGGATTGAATGACGACTCATCCTCGTTCTTCGCGCCGCCCGAGCTTCCTCGGTGGGAAACGTCAGGATCAGAACCAGCGCGGAACTCGAGTGGATTCTCTTCGGGGGGATTAGGTGTGTTCGATGATGTCATTTTGGCTCTGCGATCTTCGGCATCACTCCTGTCGTAGCTGTCGACTCGAGCTCGTCACGATTTAGTATAGCCATCCGGCCACTTGGTCCGCAAGTTACCGCGAACCGCCTCGATCAACGATCGGAATCGCCGCCGTTCAAACAGCCATCGAGCACGATGAAAACATTCGTTTGAAAAAACCCGGGGACAGTCCCCGAGTTTTTTAATTGCTCAATGCAACTCGGCCGACAGGCGAGGGACATTGGGGGAAGCGCCGCGAAGGCGACCGACGAACTTTCGCTTTGTTCCAGCCCATCTCGACCGGAACCCACGAGAGCCCCATCGATGTAAGTGGTTTTGTAGGGAATGCTTCTCAGGGGCTTTCCCAAACAGTGGGACTACCCAGAACCGCTTCCGAATCCGAAGGATCTCAAGAGCCAAGTCCGCTTTCGCTACCCACCGAAGGGCTTCCAGCTTTGGAACTAACAGGAGTTGGGATCCGTATCGATCAGTATGTCCCAAGCTTCACAACTTCCGATAACACATCGGGATTTGTCGGAGGATTCAGCGCGCTGACCACTCCAGAAAATGAGGATCTAAACCTTCCGGGCCTTTCCTGGGTTCATACTGTCTCGCGTATTTGGAACAGCCCAACCCAATGGAGCATTACCGAGACGATCGTTTTATCGTTCAATGCATCGGTGTCTTCGTCGATGTCTCAAACGATGCCAAGCGATAACTCTGGAGATCCAGACGACCAAGGGCTCGTCGCCCCTCATTTTACCTCTGGCGCCGTGGACCAAACCCTGACAACTCCGATGTCCCGACCGATGTCCCACCCATTCCAGTTCCGACTACCGGCGTAGGCCACTCGCTGGGGGGGGCATCGAGCTCGTCATCCAATTCGCAAACCTCGATGGATCATCGAATTGGAATGAGAGCCAGGCTTGACCGCGACGGCAAATTGAAATTGCTCGAAGGCTACATGCGCAACAAAGCCCAAGACAAACTCAATCAGCAAGGGCGAGACGAAAAAAACTTGGGGACTGTCCCCAAGTTAGTTACCCAAATTAGTTAGGGAAACGACCGCGATGAATTGGGCGGTCGGTGGTGGAATCGAGCGGTGATTCCACTCAAATTGCGAGTTAGAAGCTAATTCAGGCGAGTTTATCCCGCCTCGGGGCGCACCGCGTGCGCTGAGCCACTCCGGCCCTTCAAAAGAAATCCGTCAGCGCTCCCTCAAGCCCCCTTCTCGCCCCCTAACTGGACCTACCATCTAGTCCGTCTCGGGACGAATCCCATCGGCTCAGCAGCTTATCTTACCCTCCCCTTGCCTCCCGTTTATCTCCCGCTTGAGGCCTTTGCTGGATGAGCCTTAAGCGAGCCTTGAGTTTGCTCGGGAGAACTCGTGAGAGAGAAATGCCGGGGAAGAGCTTTCGCAGGAGACCCTATTGGGCCTGGGTGTCCTCTGGGCCCGATGATCTGCCTGATTCGGATGCTCTGTCATCCGAAGAGTCCCGCTGCGCATCCGGATCAGGCTTGCAACCAGCCCGATATCGATACATCTCGCCAAACTCTCGGGCTTGCTGAAGCACTAGTTCAGGCCCGAGACTGTGCTTCGTGCGACAC
>Ga0082207_1000761_pt1 | contig 17346 bp, 16 predicted proteins | sample LakMenEpi10Aug09_FD_71540 | JGI IMG/M metagenome (GOLD analysis project Ga0082207, IMG submission 71540)
AACCTTTACCTCCACCTCGCCGATGGTTTTGTTTTCATAGCCGACCGCTGAAAGGGTCAGGGTATATTTTTGTCCGACTGAAAGGCTGAGCGTAAAACGACCCTCAACGTCAGTAATAGTACCGGTATTGGATCCCTGAATCTTGATCGATACGCCGCTCAGGGGTTCGTTCTTGGAGTTGGTGATCTTTCCCGCCAGTTTGAGATTTTGACCAAAACTCAAAGTGGTCGAGAACAATAAAACCAATATGGCGATTAGCCGTCCGCACTTCATGTTCGCAACTTTTGGCAAAAGTGGGCTTGGTGTGTAACGGCTATGTTATGCCAATATTAAGGAGTCGTGAAGTAAATGTTACCGCAATGTTATCACGGCTGGAATTGGATACTCATTCCGCCGGGGAATGATCGGCGATCAAGGACCTGAGAGTATGGCTATCCAAAGGCTCTTTAAATCCCACTTAGCCAACTGTAATCAGCTAGACTCACGGCGGAAGTACTGATGATAATTTAATGATTTACAGGTATTTACGTATTTAAAGTGGGTCAGCAAGCAATGCACCGGAGCCGTGTTACCAAATCATTAAGTTTGCCTTTTACTCTCTGTAGCCCTAACGCTACAAGTACATTTGGTCTCTTCAAATATTAGACATGTCTGCCCTACAATCGATCCTCAAGATCTTTCTTCCCAAAAACGTCATTTTTTATGAGCTCTTCGAGCAAGTCGCAAGCAACGTGCTCACCATGGGGGGGCAATTGAGAACCTTCGTTGCAGAACCGGATTATGATAAGCGAGCTGCCATCTTACTTCAGATTGAAAACATGGAGCATGCAAACGACGACCTGACCCATCAGCTGTTCACCGAACTGGGGCGGAATTTTATCACGCCGTTCGACCGAGAGGATATCCATTACCTCGCCACATCACTTGATGATATCGCGGACTATATTTACGCATCTGCCAAAAAAATGAATTTCTATCGGGTTAACCCGAATGAAACAGGTATTCATAAGTTTTCGGAGCTCATCGAGCAGGGATGCCAACAGGTCCACAAGGCGGTGATCGAGTTACGCGATATGAAAAACATGCGTTCCATCACGGAGGCATTGGTTCGCATCAACAGCATTGAAAACCAGGCCGATGATGTTTTTGACATGAGCATTGAGCGCTTGTTCGAAACAGAGGAGGATGCAAAGGAAGTAATCAAAAAAAGAGAGATCTATCAGGTAATGGAGATCGCCACAGATAAATGTGAGGATGTTGCCAATGTGATCGAGTCCATCATCATCAAATACGCCTGAGGAACATGACCACGCTGCTGATCGCCATCATTGCGCTGGCCCTTATATTCGATTACATCAACGGCTTTCATGATGCGGCCAATTCTATCGCCACCGTTGTGTCAACGAAGGTGCTCACACCTTTTCAAGCTGTTTTGTGGGCCGCGATCTTCAACTCCGTCGCCTTTTTCATTTTTAAAGATCATGGCGTAGCAGATACGGTTGCTAAGACCGTTCATCCGAACGATATTCCTAAACCTGAAATGCTTTGGGTTATCCTATCCGGACTCACCGCGGCCATCGCCTGGAACCTGCTCACGTGGTGGTATGGTATCCCCTCGTCGTCGTCGCATACGCTGATCGGCGGGTTTGCCGGTGCAGCCATTGCGGCCGGAGGCTGGAACGCCGTCAATTCACCTGTGATCCTTAAAACCGCCAGTTTTATCGTGTTGGCACCCCTGATCGGTATGATCATGGCGTTCATGATGTCGCTTTGGTTTCTGAACTCGTTCAAGAAAGGTTGGACATCCAAACTGTTACCGATCGGCATCCTGATCTTTGTTGCCATCTTCCTGTACAACAATCTTGAAACTGATCAAGATGTGATCAGCAAGCGTATACACTATAAAACTTACGCACTTCAGGTGTTGTTCTATGCAAAGAATTTCAAGTGGATCTTGTTGGCATTCATCCTCACCGTGATGGCCGTGTTTTCACTTTATCTCAGCAGGCTGAACACGCACCGGGCTAATCAATGGTTCAAAAAATTACAGCTGGTCTCCTCTGCAGCCTTCAGTATTGGTCACGGCGGAAACGATGCTCAAAAAGTAATGGGGATCATCACCGCAGCACTCATCGCCGGTGGTAGTATAACTGAATTCGATCAAATGCCTAATTGGGTGCCCGTTGCCTGTTACTTGGCGATCGGCCTTGGTACCATGAGCGGCGGATGGAAGATCGTAAAAACCATGGGTACCCGAATCACCAAAGTAACTCCCTTTGAAGGGGTTGCTGCAGAAACAGCGGGTGCGCTCACGCTCTTCATTACGGAGGCGATGAAAATCCCCGTCTCCACCACGCATACCATCACCGGTTCCATCATGGGTGTAGGAGCCACCAAGCGTTTATCAGCCGTGCGCTGGGGCGTAACACTCAATCTGGTCTGGGCCTGGATACTGACCATTCCGATCAGTGCGCTGCTGGCCGGCGGTATCTACGCATTGGTGCGTTTATTCTGATCACCTTTTGATGGATTTATATCCCGATTTTTGCGGGGTAACACATGAAAAAAATCCTTGTCACCGGCGGTACCGGATACATCGGCTCCCATACCCTCGTCGATCTAATCGAGCAGGGCTATGACGTGATCTCGGCCGACAATTACAGTCGATCCGATGCACGCATGCTGCAGGGGATCGAAACCATCACCGGAAAAAAAGTCAAGAACTACGCGATCGATCTCTGTTCGCTGACCGACACCCGAAAGATATTCGAAGAAAATCCGGACCTCTCCGGCATCATCCACTTCGCGGCCTACAAAGCCGTCGGCGAATCTGTAGAACAACCCCTCTTGTATTTCGAGAATAATATTCAGTCACTGCTGAATCTGTTGCGTTGTGTGCAGGAATACAAGGTCCCCTATTTTGTTTTCTCTTCCTCCTGCACCGTTTACGGCGAGCCCGAATCGATTCCAGTCACGGAAGAAACCTCACTTCGACCCGCGGCTTCTCCATACGGACTCACCAAACAGATCGGAGAACAACTCGTACAAGAGTTCGTCAAAGCCGCACCTTGCTCTGCCTTGCTGCTCCGCTATTTCAATCCGGCCGGTGCACACCCTTCCGCCCAGATCGGTGAACTGCCCATCGGTAAACCACAGAACCTCGTACCCGCCATTACCCAAAGCGCGATCGGTGTGATCGATAAACTGACCGTTCACGGAACCGATTACCCCACGCGGGATGGTTCATGTCTGCGTGATTTCATTCACGTTTGCGATCTGGCACGCGCACATACCCAGGCCTTGCAACTCTTGGGAAAAGAAGCAAAACAACATACCTGTGAAGCCATCAATCTGGGCAGCGGCACCGGCATCACAGTATTGGAATCGATCCAAGCCTTTGAAAAAGCAGCAGGTGAAAAACTGGAGTGGACGGCCGGTCCACGCCGACCCGGCGACGTCATGGCCATTTATGCCAACAATTCCCGGGCTCAACAACGCCTTGGGTGGAATGCTCGATTTAATATTGATGACATCATGGCCACCGCCTGGGCCTGGGAACAACGATATCGAAAAGGAGAGACGGTACTTTCACCTTGATCCTCTTTTTCCACGTTTATACTGACTTTTCCTCATTCGTTTTTTCGCGCATCAATTGAAACTACTTTTGTGGCAACAAATTCCCCATGCTCAAAGACATCGTTTCAACCGGCAGTAAAGACACCCGCAGTGGATTCGGTGACGGCATCGTAGCCGCCGCCCGTAAGAATCCGAACATCGTAGCGCTCACCGCCGATCTGGCCGGCTCGCTCAAACTCAATCAATTCATGAAAGAGTTTCCTGAACGTTTCTTTCAATGCGGCATCGCAGAAGCGAACATGATCGGTGTGGCCGCGGGCATGACCATCGGTGGAAAGATCCCGTTCACCACTACGTTTGCCAACTTCTCGACCGGACGCGTGTACGACCAGATCCGTCAGTCCGTTGCCTATAGCGGAAAGAACGTGAAGATCTGCGCCTCACATGCCGGACTCACCCTTGGAGAAGACGGTGCTACGCACCAGATACTTGAAGACATCGGACTCATGAAAATGCTGCCGGGGATGACCGTTGTTGTTCCCTGCGATTATGCTCAAACCAAAGCAGCCACTGAAGCGATCGCAGAAACAGATGGACCGGTTTATCTCCGATTCGGTCGACCCGCCTGGCCCATGTTCACACAAGAATCCGATTTCGTATTAGGTAAGGCGCAATATTTTTCTGAAGGAACCGACGTATCGATTTTCGCTTGCGGTCACCTTGTCTGGAATGCAATCCAAGCCGGTGTCGAATTGGAAGCAGAAGGCATCTCCGTGGAGATTGTCAACCTGCATACCATCAAACCCCTCGATGAGGAAAGCATTATCCGAACCTTGAAAAAAACCGGTTGCGCCGTTACCGCCGAAGAACACAACATCATCGGCGGCATGGGTGATGCCGTTGCACAAGTGGCGGCCAAACACTGCCCCACGCCCATCGAATACGTAGGCACCAACGATACGTTCGGAGAAAGCGGCACCCCCGCCCAATTGCTCAAGAAATACGGATTGGATGTGCCGGATATCGTAGCGGCTGCCAAACGTGCCTTGGCAAGAAAAAAGAGCTGACATTCGTTAAACGAGACGAAACTTAATTCGTCTTACCGATCCATGCCACTGCATTCAGATGCTGAGATCCTGCTGGCTTTTCAAGAACCGGCAAAAAAGGAGTCTGCCTTTACCCAACTGGTACGCAAGTACCAGGAGCGACTTTATTGGCATGTGCGACGCATGGTGGTCGTGCATGATGACGCCAACGATGTGATTCAAAACGTGTGGATCCGCGTCTGGAAAGGTTTAGAGAATTTCCGGTCCGACAGTCAACTCTACACCTGGCTCTACCGGATCGCCACCAATGAATGCCTGAGTTTTTTGGAGCAGCAAAAACGAAAAGGGGCTGTGTCACTGGATCGGGAAGGCGGCGTGAACCTTTCCGAACATGTTCGGGCCGAGCAATATTTCGATGCAGATAAAGCCGAATGGAAACTCCAACTCGCCATTCAGGCACTGCCCGAGAAACAAAAACTGGTGTTCACCCTGAGGTACTACGACGAGATGCCATATGAAGAAATGAGCCGGGTGTTGGAAACCAGCGAGGGCGCCCTGAAAGCCAGCTATCACCATGCCGTTAAAAAAGTTGAGGACTACCTCCTGAACCATTAAACCTTACCTGCCTGTATCTATCTTAGAAGCCGAATTGAACATGCCCGACCGTCAAACCATAAATAACGAACTGAAGGACCCTCGGATGCCCTACTCCGTACCCGAAGGATATTTCGAGGGACTGGCCGAACAGGTATTGGCCCGGATCCGACAGGAAGAGGCGAAGGAAGAGCTCGGCACCCTGTCTCCGCTGCTGCAGCAACTTTCCAAAAAACAACCTTATTCCACACCCGTGGGATATTTTGATCGTCCGATGAACTTACCGGCCTCCGAACAGGCACCCGTTCGTTCACTTTTCAGCCAAACTTGGATTCGTTATGCGGTGGCCGCCTCAGTGATTGCAGCCGGTATTTTTTTATGGATGGGGCGATCTGAGCCGCCGACCGGCAATGCCAAGAATGTGATCATTGAAGTGAAACAGGATATTCAGCAACTGAACGAGAAAGAGGAAAGTCTGCTGCAGGAATTCGTTTCGGCCGGTATGACGGGACAGGAAACAGCACAGATCGATATTCAGGAAAGAGCTGCGGATAAGACCCTTTTGGCTGATGTGTCTGAACAGGAATTGAATGAATTCTTGGAGCAATCTGAATTCATCACGTCCACTGAAACAAATGAATGATGCGACGGATCTCAATCATATTATCACTCCTGCTTGTTGCCCAATTAGCTTGGTCGCAACCACCCGGCCCGCCACCGGATGAAGACGGTCCGCCCGACCCTAAATTACCCGAGCGAATGAGTCTCTTTATTCAGAATAATCTGGAGATGACCGCAGCAGAAAGAGAAAAATTCGATCCGGCCTTCAAGAAGTACATGAAAGATTTTGCCAAGGTGCATCGGACGAACCGAGGCGACCGGCTGGTGATGCAACAACAGATGATCGAGCTTCGGCTTCGGTACCGAAAAGATTTTCGTCAATGGCTGGGGGATAAAAGAGGCGACCAGGTTTTTATGGAGGAGGAGCATTTCCGCATGGAAGTCATGCGCTTGATCCGCGAGCGCCGGAGAGATCGGGGTGGACCGCCTCCACCACCGGGTGGCCGACGCCGTTTTAGATAAAGACTCCCTAGCAAGACCAATGCGGCTGCCGGATGTCGTGGTAGAATAACATCGTCCAGTGCTCCTTCGCTCCCTGTTCCCACCACTGCTGTCGTAACTGCTGCGCTTTCTTACCATCATGATCGTATTTAGCCACGAAGCGATGTTTCATTTGCTGCAGCTGAGGTGCTTCATCTCCGCCAAAAAATAATACCTGCTCTCCTTCCCGGATCAGAAATACGTGATGGTGCGGACAATGTCCACCACTATGCATCACTTGAATCGATTCATCGATCCGACCTCCATCCGACACAAAGCGCACTTGTGGATGGTCAACCAAAATTTGAAGTTCATCTGCCGGATATGACGGCATTCCCTTCTCAAAAGCAAACTGTAGTTCCTGCGCTGACAAATAATAAGTAGCCTGAGGGAATGATAATTTCCGATCAGCCCCTTCCCCGTATGCGATGCCACCTGCATGATCCTTGTGTAAATGGGAAAGAAGTACTTTAGTCACCTCTTCAGGTGCAAAACCCAATGCCCGCAGGTTGCGATGAATCTGGAGTTCGCCATCGATCGAAAATCCCAGACCTGTGTCCAACAGCAACAGATCCGTAGCGGTTTTAACCACGAAAGGTTGGATCTCGACAAGCAAACTACCGGTAGGTCTTTCCTGAAGTTGATCATGTTCTGTATCAAAAGGAACAAACTCCTTTGTCTGATCGATGGTGAAACTACCTTCGGATAATGGATGAAAAATCATTGTATTTATCGTAGCACCATTTGCCGATCGGCATCCAGGCGCATAAGGATGAATAATAAAATAGAGAATGTCATCAGGGAGGTGCCTCCATAACTGATGAATGGAAGGGGAATACCGATCACAGGCATCAAACCGATGGTCATTCCGATGTTCACTGCAATATGAAAGAACAGTACGGCCATCACCCCATAGGCATACGCTCTGCTGAAGGTACTTCGCTGTCGCTCGGCGATGGTAACGATACGGAACAAGAGAAGCAGATAAAGTCCCAGCAGAATCAAACTGCCCACAAAACCGAATCCTTCTCCCACGGTACAGAAAATGAAATCCGTTCGCTGCTCGGGCACGAAATCATAGCGAGTTTGAGTGGCACTGAGTAACCCTTTTCCAAGAAAGCGACCACTACCGATAGCGATCTTGGATTGACGAACGTTGTAGCTAGTGCCGGTTTCTTTTTTCTTTGATGAAACAGCCGGTGCCACTGAATCAGTTACCTGACGATACGGATTATCCTTTCCGAACAGGTCATAGATACGTTCTACCTGATGCTTCTGCAACACATTCTTAAAAAGAAATGGAACGGCGAAACGCTGAATGCCCACAGCCACAAACCAGATCAGTATGATACTGGTGAGTACCCCACGGTGGCGCTTGATGGTACGTCGCAGCAGGTAGAGGGCGATCAGTGCACCGGCTGTCAGTAAAATAGCCAACAGGTTCGGAGGCAATAGAATGGAAGCCACTACCAATATCACGCCCAGGATGGCGATCACCGGTATGCTGGCGGGCAATCCCTCTCGATACATGACTAAAAAGAAGGAGGTGTATACAAGCGCCAATCCGGTTTCACTTTGTCCGATACAAAGGATCGCTGGGAATAGGACCAGGGCTGCCGCTCGTAGCTGTGAACCGGTTCGCCGAAAATCGATGTCGGGCAAACTCAGATACTTGGCCAGTGCCAGTGCCACAAAGATCTTCACAAACTCGGCCGGTTGAAAATTGAATGCGCCGATGCGAATGATCGATTCCGTTCCCTTGATGCGCGAGTGAAAAGGGAATACCAATAACAGAAAGAGAATCCCGATCGCATAACCCAGGTTGGCGGTGGCCGGGAAAAACTTACTATCGGCGAGTAAGATCACAAATCCCAATAGAATACTGAACAGAAAAAAATAGAATTGTTTACTGTAATCCGTTTTGAATCCGACCCAGCTGGCCAGCATCGGATCGCCTTCCCGGTAGGTAGCCGCGAAAATGGCAAGCATACCGATGGTTGACAAAGCGATCAGGATCCAGCAGATACTCCAGTCTACCCCTTTTGATATGGTTCCCTGTTGTTGTCTCATCTGCTTAAGGCAACCTCCGTGCCGATGGTTTTTCTGTTTTCAGGTATCCAGGCTACCGCTCGCTCAGTCTGATCTTTTTTATTGCGTGCAGGCGTTGCCGGGATAGATCGACGTGTGATGCGTTTCAAGTAAGAACTGTCTTTCGTGAGCTTGAACCATTGACGTGCACGAAGTGAATCCTCTTTCACCTGCAGGCGTTTGAAATAGGCAGGCATGAGGTTGGCCGCGGAGATACGTGCCGAGTCGGCTTTGCTTCGGGTACTGATGGTGTCATTCAAGTATTTCTCTATGAGAATGCGAGAGATCGGTCCAGCCCAGGTAGCTCCGAATCCTGCATTCTGCACGAAAACAGCGATGGCGATCTTTGGATTTTCTTTGGGTGCGAAACAAACGAACATGGAGTTGTTCGGGAGCTTAATCTTTCGTCCGTCGAGAATGGTATAGTTCTCCGCCGTACCGGTCTTGGCACAAACTTCTATCCCGGGTATCTGTGCCACACGGGCCGTTCCCATTTTCACCACATCACTCATTCCCTCGATCACCGCGCGATAAGCTGTATCGGGAATACCGGTGAGCACTTCGTGTTTACGTCGATAGGGATTTACCAGTGCGGAATCCAGTTCTGTTTCTCCTTCGATCTTCTCTACAAAATGGGGTGCATAATAATACCCGCGATTGCAGATAATGGCCATGGCATTGGCCATTTGCAAGGGTGTGGTCAGCATTTTATCCTGACCGATGCCCAAGGTCAGATTGGTGCAGGAGGTCCAACGATTGTCATTCTCTCTATTGTAGACCGACGTATCCGCAATATTGCCACTACTCTCGCCCGGCAGGTCCACGCCCAGCTTCACGCCCAACCCGAAGGCATTCATGTATTCACGCCAATGCAAATACCCTTTCTTAACAGAGCCGTATTTGGGTTGGTCGACCGTCATTCGGTAGATATGAGAAAAATAGGAGTTACAAGAGTTCGCGATCGCGAGACGAAGATTCGCCGCATGCCCGCCGCCTGCGTGTGTACAGGCTGGTTTACCATGACCGCAAGCATTGTATCGGCCTCCACAGGGATAACCAAATCCCGGGTTGATCACGCCTTCACCCAGTGCGACCAGTCCGCCCAAGGGTTTGAACGTCGATCCGGGTTCATAGCGTCCGGCAATGGCGCGGTTGAGCATCGGCCCCGTCACATCCAAAACCATCCGACTGTAATTGGCACTTCCATTCGTGCCCGTCAAATCATTGGGATTGTAATTCGGCCCGGATACCATCGCCAATATCCCGCCGGTCTTTGGATCGAGTGCAACCAATCCGCCTACCTTATTACTCATCAACTTCTCCGCCAGCTGTTGCAGTTCGATGTCGATATAGGTACGTAAACTTCTACCGGCAGAGGAAGCCGTATCGAAATCACCATTCTCATAATGCCCCACCAACCGATTTTTATTATCCTTAATCATGTACTGAACCCCTCGTTGTCCCATCAACACATTTTCATAGAAGGATTCCAGTCCTGTCTTACCGATATAATCACCCTGCCGATAAAAGTTACGAGAACGATCAATGTCTTTGCCATCCACCTCCCGTACATAGCCAAGGATGTGCGCACCGGCACCGAAGGGATAATAGCGAAGCGGACGCTCGACCAGATTGAAGCCCGGAAATTTCCATCCATTCTCTTCGAATCGAGCCTGTAATTCTTTGGTTAACAATCCGCGAAAGACAGAGGGACGAACAGCGGTATTCTTGACGATCGCATCGATCATTCGCTTTCGGAATTCAGCTGTGTCCATTTCAAGCAATCGACATAATTCCAACGTATCGATCCCTTTCACTTCAGCGGGTGTCACCATCAAATCATAAATGATGGTGTTGTTGAGAATGGCTTTCCCTTTACGATCATAGATGATCCCGCGTTCCGGATAAATGACTTTGGCGTAGACGGCATTGTCCATCGCCAATTGACGATAACGTTCATCGATCACCTGCAAATAGAAAAGACGAAGCAGGATGATCAGAAATACAACCAGTACAAGAAGCTGGATGCTGCGGCTACGGGCTTGGTGATAAACGGACATAGTGAGCGAAGGGAATCGCGGTACAAATTACGCATGCGGAGGCGCGTGCTCCAAATCAAATACTGATCAGGCCGTATTGGTTCGGTAAGATTGTTGACGCGGAAAGAGCAGGTCGGCCGTGAGGATGAGCAAAAAACTGATCAGGGTCCCCAGAAGTGTCTTTCCCAGGAAGGACCAGAACGATCCCACGCTGAGCCACTGAAGAAAGGTGAGGTAGAAATGGTGAACGAAGGAAAGAAAGAGTATGTACACCAAATAGGGCGCCCACTGCATCGCCTTGACGGAGGGTTCGGGATATTGAAATTCCTGCGTATCCCGGGGCATTAGGATCGTGATCAGGTAGGGGCGCAGATAGGCGATCAGCACACAGGCGGCTGCATGCAGACCGGGTGTGAGGCTGAAATAATCAACCGAGAGCCCAAGTAAAAAGCTCGTGAACAACAACCCCGTTCGGCTCATGGAAAAGGGAAGCCACAATACAAACACAAAGTAGAGGGAAGGCAACACCAATCGATGCAGATGAGGTACTTTATTCAGGAGGTAAACCTGAACCGCCACCAGCAACAGGGCCCGGAAAAAATATCGGATGAAGCCGGTCATGGTTTACGATTTTTGGGGTCCTCGATCCGCTTGCGGGCTTCCCGATTCAGATTCACCTGCTCATCCATTTGCAGGTTCTCCACCACAAACACTTGTTGCAGGTTCCGGAAATTAGCGGCAGGCTTTACTTCGATCACATGGAAATTCGTGCGCTTGTCGGTCGAAAGGGCGCTGACCGTACCCAACATCTTTCCCGGAGGGAAATTGAATGAATAGGTACTGGTGACAACCGTATCGCCGATCTTCAGAAATAAACTTTTCGGAATGCCTTTCAGGATCAGTCGATCGGGATGCGCGCCATCCCATTCCAATGTGCCGAAATCCCCTGTCTTTTTCAGGGCGGCATTTACACGTTGCTGCACGTGCAACAGACTCATGGCCTGGGCGAAATTCGGACTGACGAATACGATCACACCCACGGCAGAACCATCTGAATTCAGCACAGCCATATTTTCCCGAATGCCCTGCGCCGAACCTCGATCGATCTGAAAATAATTCTTCTCCTCATTAACAGTGTTGTAGATGACAGTAGCAGGTCGATACACATATCGACGCAGGCGCTTTACACTATCTAAAGTGATCTCCTCTTTTTCGATCTGCTGGGTATCTACCAACAAGGTGTTAGCAGGAAGTAGCTGCAGCAGCGAGTCGTTGAGTTGATGCACGCGTTCGTTCTCGGCACGTAATTGAAAAAAATCCTCTACCCGATCGTATCGACTATTGATCGAACCGGTGACCTCTTGAGCGGCTGTAAGGAAACGAGCTTCATGAAACCGATTGAAGCTGGCCAGAAACCACCAGGAGAGGATCTGCAAAAGCAGAAACAACAGAAAGGTGTGATAACGCCGGATGAAAAGAAGAACGTTCCGCATGGATACTATCGCATCACGAAGGGATACTGACTATAATTTTTCAGCGCGATGCCCGTACCGGTGACCACACTCTTCAGCGGATCATCTGCAATATGAACGGGCAACTTGATCTTGGCACTGAGACGCTTATCCAATCCGCGCAGCAAGGCACCACCACCAGTCAGATACAAGCCACGACGATAGATGTCCGCCGCCAACTCGGGTGGGGTTTGCTCCAGGGCTTTTAGAATAGCTTCTTCTATTTTGAATACGCTCTTGTCCAATGCTTCAGCGATCTCCTGATAACTCACCATGATCTGCTTCGGGATGCCGGTGACAAGGTCACGACCATTCACGGCAAAATCAGGCGGTGGATTTTCCAACTCTTTCATAGCGGCACCCACATGGATCTTGATCTGTTCAGCGGTACGCTCGCCGATCAATAAACTGTGATAACGACGAAGCGCTTCCATGATGTCGGCGGTGAATTCATCACCGGCCACACGAATGGATTGATCGCACACGATACCGGCGAGTGCAATGATCGTGATACCGGTCGTACCGCCACCGATGTCGATGATCATGTTGCCAATGGGTTCACTTACATCAATGCCGATACCCAAGGCGGCAGCCATCGGTTCGTGAATGAGATATACTTCTTTCGCGCCGGCTTGCTCAGCACTGTCGCGCACGGCACGCTTCTCCACTTCCGTGATGGAAGACGGAATGCAGATCATCATACGCCAGCTGGGTGGAAACAAAGGTTTTTTCGGATAAACCAACTTGATCAATTCACGGATCATCAGTTCAGCCGCATTGAAATCCGCGATCACACCATCTTTCAAGGGACGCACCGTACGAATGCTCTCGTGCGTTTTTTCATGCATCATCAAGGCTTTGCGTCCAACCGCCAATACCTCTTTGGGATTGTTGCGATTCAATGCCACGATACTGGGTTCATTCACGACAACTTCGTCGTTGTGAATGATCAAGGTGTTCGCGGTGCCCAGATCGATCGCGATCTCCTGTGTAAACCAATTGAAAATGCCCATGAAAATTGCTGAAGATTAATGAAGACAAAGGTTGGCAAATAATCTGAATTTTCAAGGAGGAAAAGCGGATTTCCGAGGGAAAATCCAAATTCAAAAAATCGGAATCAGTAAATTGGTCCATGCCCACATTCAGCCGCATCATCTGGGTACTGGCCTGGGTCAGTTTGCTGACCGACATGGCCAGTGAAATGCTCTACCCGATCGTACCGCTTTACCTCCAACAGATCGGATTTTCTGTGGCTGGGATCGGATGGCTCGAAGGCTCGGTTCAATTGCTGGCCGGCATCAGCAAAGGCTACTTCGGAAAAAGAAGCGACGAGATCGGTCGCCGACTCCCCTTCATTCAATGGGGCTATACGCTTAGTGCCCTTTCAAAACCCCTGATGGGCTGGCTGTCTAATCCGATCTGGATCCTGGGCGTACGGGGAATGGATCGACTAGGCAAAGGGATGCGGACGGCCCCCCGAGATGCCTGGCTGGCACAAGAAGCCGGTCCCAAAAAGGCTACGGTTTTCGGTTTTCACCGCAGCATGGATACCTGGGGCGCCGCGATCGGTCCGCTATTGGCCCTTTGTTATCTGTTGTTTCATCCGGGCGACTATGCCACCCTGTTCCTGCTCGCCTTCCTTCCGGGAATTTTATCCGTTCTTCTACTTTTCACGTTAAAGGAGGGCAAAAGATCGGTATCAAAATCCACCCGTGGTGGGTTCTTCAGCTACCTGCATTACTGGAAGGATGCCCCTCCTGCGTTTCGAAGAATGATCCCCGCCCTGTTGCTATTCGCACTCTTCAACAGCGCGGATATCTTTTTACTGTTGATGGCAAGGGAGAGCATCGGAACGGACCCGATCAAACTTTGGGGCCAAGTCATCCCCCCGGATGCCTGGGTCATCGGGGCCTACATTTTATACAATGCCGTTTACGCCCTGACAGCCTACCCATTGGGCAAGTGGGCACAGAAGATCGGAACCCAGCGCATGATCACGATCGGATTTCTGCTCTTTTCCATTGTTTACTTAGGTTTCGGCTTTCGCCCGGGCGATCAGGTCATTCTCCTTCTTTTTTGTCTGTATGGTATTTATGCAGCCGCCACCGAAGGCATGATCAAAGCGTGGATCACAGAACGAGTTGATCCGAAAGAAACCGGTACGGCACTCGGCTTTTATACTTCGATGGAAAGTATATCGATCTGGCTGGCCAGCGGAGTTGCCGGCACACTCTGGACGGTTGGCTACCCTTCACTACCTTTTTTTACAAGTGCACTCGTCGCCCTGTTGGTTGCTGTCTATCTGGGCTTATTTATGAAATCGAAAACCCAGTAATTGCTGTGCATCGGATGAGAGTGCCGGAATGTTTTCAGAGGCGACCAGAAAACTGGTCAGCCCCGCGATCTCACGAAAGATATAATGCTTATCCGCTGCTCCTTTCAAGTAGTCTTTGCCGGTACTTCCACCCGTGCCCATCCGAATACCGATAATGCGTTGCACCATATTCATGTGCCGGTAGCGCCACAAACTCAACTGACTGTCGACATCCAATAACACATTGAGCAAGCGGAAAGGCAAGTGCAAAAGCGGGTATCCCCGATGCAGCATAATGAACAGCGCCGCACGACAGGCCCGGGGCGAGAGTGTACGCTCGGCACTATCCTCCGAAAAGATCTGGTCGAAAGCCCCCGCAGCAGATTGTTCTTCCGGTGATAAACTGCTTTTGTAGGCGGCCGTGTAGAGCGGCCAAAAATCAGCTGCCTCCTCATCAAGAAAAGGCATCCGTTCGAGCCAGGCATTCAATAATTGCAAGATGGATTGCTCGGATTCAGCTTTTCGGATCAGCTCCACTTGTTCGGGACGAAGTTGTGAAGTATAATATTCCTGTCCGTGCCGGTGTGCATATTTCAATCCAAGTTTGGCTTCCAACTCCTTGAATTGCCAGCTCTGAAATCCACTCGCAGGACGAAGCAGATTTCTGAATTCCAGAAAATCAGAAGGCGTCATGGTTTCCATGATATCGATCTGATTCACCAACACCCGCAGGATGATCGTACAACGATCGAGCCGATGCACCAGCGTCTGCAACTCCGGTGAATTATCATTTAACGCAGGATTCTTCAACAACTGAAGCGCCGAATCCACTTCCGTATGAAGCTGCTTGAACCAAAGTTCATAGGCCTGGTGAATCACTATGAAGAGAGATTCATCGTGAGCGGGTTTTCCCTTTTTGACACTTTCCGGATCCTGCGCATTCAGGATCTTATCGAGTTGGAGATAATCGTCGTAATGCATGAAGGGTGAAGTAGTTTAGGGTTGAATGTTAGGGGAACTCGTAGCCGATGTCGCGCCGCAGGTATTTTCCTTCGAACTGTATGTTGGCCTGTTGTGATTGTGCGTTGGCGGCGGCTTCAGTGATGGACTTTCCGAATGCGGTAACAGCCAGTACCCGTCCGCCTTGCGTGACGAGCTCGCCATTTTTTTGTGTCGTGCCCATGTGAAACAAAAGCGCATCCGGATCGAGCGATTCAACCCCCGTGATCGGAAATCCTTTTGCATAGGACTCCGGGTATCCGCCGCTGACCGCTACGATGGTAGCTGCAGCTCTTGGATCGGTCTCCACTCGCTTACCAGCTAACATGCCCACAGCCGTTGCCATCAGCAGCTCCAACAGGTCGGATTCTAAACGCGGCATCACCACTTCCGTCTCCGGATCGCCCATGCGACAATTATATTCGATGACATAGGGCTTGTCGCTATCGATCATCAACCCAATAAAGACAAAGCCCCGATATCGTATCGATTCCTGTTGCAACCCGCGGATCGTAGGCTTGACAATCTGCTCTTCAATATTCTTCATCAACGCAGGCGTGGCAAATGGTACGGGACTAACCGCTCCCATTCCACCTGTATTGAGCCCTGTATCGCCTTCTCCGATCCGCTTGTAGTCTTTCGCTTCGGGTAATATCAAATAATCATTTCCATCGGTGAGCACGAATACCGACATCTCAATGCCTTGTAGAAATTCTTCGATCACCACTTTGGCACCCGCCGTGCCGAATTTGGCTTCGCGGATCATTTCAGTGAATGTCTGCTTGGCGGCGTCATGATCCGTTGCGATCACCACACCTTTTCCGGCAGCCAGCCCATCTGCTTTCAAAACGATCGGCAACGTATGGGCCGATAAATATTGCAATCCTTCCTCGAAATTATCAGCATTGAATTCGCGGTAGCCGGCGGTTGGAATACCGTGACGGATCATGAAGGACTTGGCGAATGCCTTGCTGCCTTCGAGTTGGGCCCCTTCCTTGGAGGGACCGATCACGATCAGATCACCGAGCTCATCGGCCGATTCCAAAAAATCAGTAAGTCCGTGTACCAACGGATCTTCCGGTCCGACCAACACCAACCCGATCTGATGATCAGCACAAGCCTTTCGGATCGAAGGGAAATCAGATACAGAGAGGGGCAGATTCGTGCCGAGGGCCTCGGTACCCGGGTTACCGGGCGCGATAAAAAGTTGCTGACAAAGCGGACTCTGCTTCATCTTCCAGGCCAGGGCATGTTCCCGTCCGCCGGAACCGAGTATCAATACATTCATAATAACACGCTGAAGGAACGCGCTAAAGATACTCTGAAATGAACGTTTCATTCATTTTTTACTATTTTGTCGAACAATTAAAATCAATTAGATGAGCGACGTAAAAACCTCTACGAGTCACCCGAAAGGACTCTACGTTCTATTCTTCACTGAAATGTGGGAACGATTTGGATACTACTTGATGTTGGGAATTTTCTCCCTGTATATGATGGACAGTGCTGATAACGGGGGTATGGGATTCAGTGCTACAAAAAAATCTGATATATACGGCACGTATCTGGGCTTGGTATACCTGACACCGTTTCTTGGAGGATTACTGGCCGACCGTGTTCTAGGATATCGAAAAAGCATCATCATCGGTGCGATCCTGATGGCAGCCGGATATTTTGGCTTGGCCATGCCCGGTGAAACGACTTTCTACATTGCACTACTCTTGATCATTGTGGGTAATGGCTTTTTCAAACCGAACATTTCCACGCTAGTCGGAAATCTGTACAATAAGCCGGAAAACCAGCACATGAAAGATGCGGGATACAACATCTTTTATATGGGGATCAACATAGGAGCGTTCATCTGCAATTTCGTTGCCGCCTACATGCGGATTAATTACGGATGGGGATATGCCTTTGCAGCTGCCGGCGTAGGAATGATCATCGGATTGATCTGGTTCATAAACGGCATGAAACATGTAAAAGATGTAGACGTGATCAAACCCACGACAGCAGAGGATATGCCGATGGGTCGGATCATTGCCACTGTTTTCATCCCTGTTTTCGTATTTGGAATTCTT
>Ga0082207_1000763_pt1 | contig 17311 bp, 8 predicted proteins | sample LakMenEpi10Aug09_FD_71540 | JGI IMG/M metagenome (GOLD analysis project Ga0082207, IMG submission 71540)
TTCTGCGCGCACGGATCCGCAATCCCGGATCCTCGCGGCATCACAAAATTGGTTCGGAACGCCTGGATCCGAAAAACATGAATCCGGATCCATGAATCTCTGGACTAAAACTTGAATCCGCTTTGAGCCAAAAATAAGTTTAATTTACCGCCAGCTGGATCCCGGCCGCCGTAAGGTTAGCCATCAGAGTGGCCGGATCCACTCCAGGGTCCACCCGCAGGCGCGTCGGAGGTGTAGAAGAGGACGCGGCCGCGGCGGCAACAGGCGCAGGAAGCGCGCTAGGTCTGGCCGTGGAGTTGGCGGCGGCCAACAACGCGCGCACGCGCTCTGCAATGGCGCTATCTTTGTCGCCTATGTTTTCCATTATCTGAAAAGTAAATAAATACGGTAACTTCACTCTTAAACGTAAGGAGAAAATGCTTATCTCAAAAATTGAATATCAAAGGAAAAGATGACCGTAACAAAAAATTCATTAGCCTAACAAAACGAACATTCTAGGATAGACGGGACCATATTGAGACACGCAAAAATCAAGTTTTCTTTGCAAATTAGGTTCGCGTTAATCGCGTGGTAATGTTCTATTCCGCGGATTTGTTCCGATAAAGTTTTGCTGATTTTCTAAATGGTATACGGATGTCGAACAGATTTCTAAAATAAACAAACCGCTACAATTTATGGGATAGCCCAAAGGCGCCTCAATGTACATACCAGTACTAGTAGAACAAACAAGAAAACGTTTTTCACAAAAAGGCTTAAAAAACGCCGACAACGGTAAACGAATAAAATATGCGTTTTAAACGAACCTCACGCCTTTTATCTATACAAATGTACATGGGTTTTTCTTAAACAAAATCATCTCCAGGAGCTCTGTAAACTTTTATCAACGCAACAGTAGGACACGTCTTCACTTTACAAGCAGCTGACCAGTTCTAAGAAAGGGGTAAACTGTTGCAACGCCTTCACAAGATTTTTCGGCCTATGCGAACAAAAATCGGCGACCTAATTTTACATAACTCCTATCCAATCGCAAACACTTTTGATTCATCGTTTTAGTCTTTACACATCCAAACAGCAACGGTTTAACAAACAGACAATTTAAATTAAATGATGATTACATAAGAATATTGGTTAAAAACTCGGGCGCTTTAAAAATCTTTTTCACTATACGGCCGAATTTTCGGCTCGGCATAAAAGCAAGAGTCTCTCTCTCTCTGCACCCCCCTCCCCCACTGGACACGTCATTCCAACGCTTCAGAACGGGTTACTTCTTACCGTCAGCTTTTAAAACTCGACCAATGCAACTTTTGAAAAACGACTCACCGCCGAATTTTTAAGCTATATTAAAAAGATAAATGACGAATAAAGATAAATCCAATAAACAGGGGGGTGACATTTTTCTTTAGGAAATATTTCTTTTTCCCATCAGAAAAGACAGAGAGGCCCTTGCAAACATGCTACGTTTGCCCTGGCGCTCCAGCCGGTCAAATCCAACAACATCACTAGGCAGGTCATAGGAACAACCTGTCAAGGAAATGCTTCTCATTTCTGTATCTGAGTCATCTGACTCAGACTCCTTCATCCTCTCGGACCTCCTCAGGTCCACCAGCAAGTTGGACTGGTCCATCGACAAGCTGGGAGCACCAGCCATGTCAGGGAACATGAAGGCATGCTCATCCATCTGAGGGGTAGGGTCTCCAACACTGCCCCCCTCCCCCACAAACAGAGCATGGGCAGGGCCTCTAAGGATGCCAGGGTTCTGCTCACTCATCTCAAGACCAGAGGGGTCAGCCTCCCCAGCTCCAGAGGAAACCTTATAAGTAACAATTAAGTAATAACCAGGTTTAATAACAACTTATGATGCTTCTAGCTCATGTGTAACAAAATTTACCTCAAGGGTATTACAGCAGCAGGATTTGCACTTCTTAAACACACAAGCCAGCAGGTACATGATGACCGCAAATAGCACACCTGTTCAATGAACATAAGATAAATGTTATTAAGTACAAGTCCCCATGGTTATTACTTATCAGTAGGTACACAAAATTACCTTACCTACTCCCATGACACCCAGCAGCCCAGCAATCCCACCAAAGGTACTCAGGTTTGCTGTAACCAGAAAGCCGCCCTCAGTTTGCTGCACAGACAGTCCATGGTACAACTTGTCCGGCATAGTGGCCAAGGGTGGCGACAGAGCAGACAGGAACCTGGGTGACAGGTCAGGGTTCACAATGGGGCGGGTCACATTTTGGGACAAAAACTCCTGCTCAGCACGGTACTCAGACTCAACCTTCTCCTTCCTGGCTTTCTCAATGGCCTCTTTTACTCTTTTTTCCAACACCCCCTTTGAAGGAGACAGGGTTGACAGGACAGCAAGGGAGGTAGTACCCTCCGTCACTCTATAGTTCTTGTCCTGAGTAGTACCAATAGGAACAGGGGTGTATCTCTCTTTAATCGTAACGGGCTCAGTAACAATAACGTGCGGGGACTCAGTAACAGTGAATTTTTCAGTTGTGGAGTTAAGTAACGTCTGGTACTGAACGGTCAGGGACTTTTCATACTCTTTAGCAGCCTTGTCAGCTGCCTCCTGCTTGGACCTTTCCACCTGTTTTCTGATCCTTTCTTCATAGAAATTCATTTTTCCTTTCTATAACACATCAGAAAATCTTAAACCCAATAAAACACTAATACACCAGAAAGCGTGACACCAGAAATAACTCTTTCACAACCCTGAGTCACTCCTTCAATATGTTCTGCTAGACTGAAGCCCAACACCCCAGACTGTATTTTCACAATATCAGATTAGAGAGATAAAAGTTGGAGCCAGCTCATGGAAAGGCACAACTACTGGTAGCATAGAGTAGGGTGGGTCCACCTCATTAAAAAGATAGACAGAAAATTTCCTCTTTTTCTTAACTACTCTTTAGAATTCATATACTCATGTATAATGCGTTGTATAAAACGTTTGTTGTCATTTTTGTATAACCCATTACAAAAATACTTTGACCCACTCTATTCACCCAGTCAAATGCAGTAAATCTCTATACTGCCATGTATTACCCAAATACACATATAAATGTCATCAAAAATAATTTTTACATTATGAATAGATCATAAACTACTGAGCAATACTGCGCTATGTTAAACAGATTGTTTTTAAAGGGACAGCCTCAAAATGCTTAGTCCATCAAGGGATACATTAACACAAGGAAGACAAGCATTAAATTAGGCATCTATGGATTTATTGTTGAACACAATTTATTTTTTACATATAAATTTCCCAATTTTCCCTTTCCCACACAGCAGTGTTTCTCCACTCACACTACACCTCCCGCCGATGGATGGTAGGCAGAACCACAGTGTGATCCAGGTCCAGCGGGTGGATGAACCGCGGGTACTCATACAGGTCATAGAAGGTAGTCTTCAGCCTCCCAGACTCCAACGGCAGGTTCATCATTTTTAGATAGCTCCATATGTAGTTATCCCCGATCACAGAACGGCACAGTGATCGCAGGGAACTGGGCTCACCCTCAGGAGTAACCACCACCATACGGGTCGGGGGAAAATAGGTATCCCAGTACTCCACCATGTCCGAGGGATCAGTGACAATGGAGATCCCGTTGCCATCCTTGGCATGGCAGACGACCTCCCACCTGTGTTTGCCATCTGTCTCGAAGGAAACACCATAGAAGGAGTTGTGATTGGCAGGTGCAGCATGCCCACCGATATCAGCAAAGGTCCGGCAGCGGTCCCAACTCAACACATTAAGACCATTCTCCAACACAATGGTCTGCTTCATGGACTTCCACAAGTAGACGGTGACCTCAGCCGGATTTGGACCACACAAAAAGCTGACAGCTTTTCGGATAGGGCTACAAGAACCATTCACTTCCCAACAGTTTGGGAATGGCACAAAGTTGGGCGGAAGTTTCTTGATATGGAGAGTGGGATACTGGTTGGCATACCAACCCAGCAGCAGAGGGTCCCTTCCCTCAGTATGGTACACACTCCCAAAATAGACCACAGGCATCTGGACTCCCTCATCGTCAGGTTCCTCAGGTTCCCCATCCTCAGCCCCCTCTTCAACCTCATCTGGTTCCACAACTTCACCTTCACTCCCATGGTAGGGACTGGAAGAGGTGTCAGAGTAGACAGAATCGTCATCATTATCAGGAGGATCTATCACCTCATTTTCAAAATGAAGCTCCTCATCATTGTACACCCCAGGGTAGACCTGTTGAGCAAGAGCAAGAGGAAGCTCGGCCTCAGCCAGGATTTGCTCACCATTCTCACCAGCAGCAACAGCCTCAGCCACAGCCTCATGAGCAGCAGCTGCAATGAGGAGGTCCTCATACAAGGAGACTGGAGCATCCTCATCGTCATCGCCATCGCCATCCCCAGCCTCACTTACATTCACCAGGCACAGCGAATGAGTACTGCATGCATCCTCAGCATAGGGATTGTGCTGCTCCCGCATGACACAAGCCAGATCCATGGCATCTGGCTCCTCACCTTCCTCAGCCACGCGCATTTCCTCCATCACCTGCTTCTTATACAGGGTCATCACCTTCATGTAGAGCTCCAGGCCAAACCCAACCAGATACCCTTGACTGGTAGGATCATTGGCAGGCTCCTCAGCCAAGCCATTCTCAGGAGTATTAGGAGGAGCTCTATCCTTCAGGAAGGAAGCCAGGAATTGGTGGAACTCCACAGATGGCAGCCTCATCACCGATGCCGCCATCGCAATCGGCGATGCTCAATAGTATCCTCAATGACTATGATCAGTGCAGTTAGCACAAATGCAGCAAAGATTATAAGGAGGAACAAAATTAGAATGAACAGCTCATCTTGATCTGAGCTAAACATTACTGTATAGAGAAATAAATATCTAGAAGAAGATGACATGATGATTCTCCCCCTCACCCCCTTCTCTAAGAATCATTTATCTTCTGATACAGTGGATACTTATCAATTTCAAGATCTGGAATCCCTGGTACACAGCCTTTAGTACTGTAAGTAATATACCATAAAAATATTATTACATTTTTTTTTAAATATTTCTATATTACAGGTTATGATCTAGGATCAGCGTAAGTATACAATTACTTATCTAAATTAAAAATATAAAAAAATTCTTTTCTGGGTACATGTAAGTATGCACTTTATTTATATTACATACAAACATATTATATTTCTATATTTAGACAGGGCTTCATGGGCTCCCCTATCTCTCCCCACATCACAACAAACACAAGTCAGCAGGCAGCTCCCACAGCACTCCCTAGGACACAAATAAAATAATTAAATTTTAAAATGCACATTATGTTACAACTTTTACAATGGCACACTTGTACATATACAGGCATTAGCTTAATACTACACTAAGGGGAGGGAGCAGCATTGTATACAGTTTCACCTTAATACGAAAGTTATGTTTTTAGCAACCAACTTTCACAAAAAATTAATTAAATTTACTTTAAATTATTAATTTTTTCTTCTTCCTATTACTTGCACTAAGGGGAAAGTGAATAAGGCGAGGCCTCTTTTTGGCCTGACAATTTTACAGAATTTTAGCCCAATTATGTGTAGGTGGAAACACACCCACATGGACGCATGTCACCTCTGACCTACTCAACACGGGTAGGTTTTACATGGCATAAGGCATCCCTACCAGGACAAATACGCTGTCCTCACACCTACACCTACCTCAGGAGACACCCTGAACACCCCTTTATGGCCACCCTTAGGACGAGACACCCTCACAAATAAGGACAAGAAGGACTAAAAAGAGGACTCACCATATCCAGCCAGTCCTGTCGATGGTCCTCCACCACCCCACAGTCCCACAACCACGTCCTGCATCCACCTCTGTCCTCTATAGGACCCCCTCACCTCTCCTCCCTGGCCTCATCTACATCAACAAGAACCTATCATCTCTATACCTATAAGACACTTGGACATTTTTACCAGTGCACACACTTTAATAATCCTATCAGTGTGATAGAGAGAACCTATGAGAACCTACTGTGAAAAAGGACACAAGTTAAAGAACAGTGTTATGAACCAAGGAAAATGGGACATAAAATATAGGGACATTATGTACTTATGCACATACAACTGGAGGTGGAAATCTTGTTCATGTTTGGATTAGTTTTCATTTTATACACATTTGTTTATAAGCGCATTTATAAATATTTGTATCATGACCTCTGGGCTGGAAAAAGTTAATTAATATTCAGCAATGAACTATTCACACCAAGCATGCATGAATGGGGAGAAGATTTTATTCTAAACAATTTTTCACATACCCAGATTTAAATATTTAAGAGGAAAATGCAGATTAAAACAAGAAATATTAAAAGGTAGGAAACTGTACATAAAACAGACTTCTCTCCCTTTAAGCATAAAAAATTCTAAAGCTTAACATTTTATGTGAAAATGATATAAGTGTGTCATAATGTCTTATAAAATACTTTAAATGTAATCCTTTATAAGATATAACTGTTTTTCACCATTGTAATACTGACGTCATCCAGGAAGGTCAAGGACCTCTCTACATGCAGCCTTTTTGGACCAATCAGAAAACAGCATGAAGCTGACGTCATCCTAAAGTTCATTAAACTTCACCCCCCTTCCCACCTCTGTGGCCTAGAAAGCAGAAAATGTCCATCAACAGGCATCCTGACCTCACCCAGTTTCAGTTAAAATCTGAGATGTCCATCATCACCCCCCTTCCCTGCCAACTGGGTATAAAAAGGCCCATCAGACCTGCACACCTTACTTCTGTAGGACAGTCTGTCCAGTTAACAGCTACTGTTAGGCTAGCTTAAAGCAGGTCTCTCCATATTCAAAGGTGGAATCCCTTAAAGGGAGAGTAGCTTACAAAAGTGAATTAGGTGAAGAAGCAATTTTGTAAGTCTAAGGGTTGTAGGCCCTTCTTAGCCCTTTTCTAAGTTCCCCAACTACTGCTAGGAAATTCAGAAGTCACAATATTCCAACATACCTGCTTGCCACATATCCTAGGCAGGGACTTAAAAGGCTAAAAGAATAATTCTAAGTAATTTTCCATTACTGTAACAGTTCGCCCCTTGTATATGCTTATAAGGTGACTAAATTGGAAAAATATAAGAATTATTACCAACTTGAAATATCTTATCATTTCATACCTATTGGCTTCAAGCAGAACACATCTTATCTCTCTAACTTCTATCTTTCTATCTTCCTTCTAACTCTTCTTCTATTTGGCTGCCCTCCATCATACTGGCAAGTGTCCTACACTTAAGAGCATTCTACTAACCCACTGAACCACCGCTTGCCCAAATAACTGAGTTTACTCTGAGTTGAAACTTAACCTCTGTGCTTAAGGTGTACAACTTAAGTACAACATAGGGTACTTTCAACTCTATTGAGTCTAAATAAACTCAGTTGCGACACCTCTATACACTCGTAGGTACTCAATTATAACATACTGTAGTACAGTGTTAGTCCCTAATACCTTATCCTTAAGAGATTAATATATCTCTGGGAGGGGTTATACTAGGACTTGTACGCAGAGATAAGTATTGAGATACATACGCATTTTTAGAGGTTTAGCCCCCAGAAAGCCTGACCCCCCTTTTCACTGGTGACGTACCGGTCATATTAACACTCTCTGTTTCTTTCCTGTGTGTAGCAGGGGAAGGGTGCCAGTTATCTCGGTGAGATCACTGATCAGCGCTTTCATTTCCCCCTCATACAGCTCCACCTGTAAGAAGCATAGGTAAAGTGAAAGATAAGGTAATTCTAATCAAATTACTTATAAGTAGAAGTAATAAGTTGGTCAACAAAACCCACTGGTCCAGGTCGTCTATAAATAAAAAATGGAGATTATTGAAGTCATTAGACGCCGTAGCCGAAGCCGTGAATCAGATAAACACGAAGGTACCCCCCGAGGCAGGCACTCTCCAATTGATCCGGATCACACTGTATCGGATGACTATGACGATAGTCACTCCCATTATGATTCTGAATATGAATTGCCAGAACATTATGAAAAAATACAGGAAGACCAGTTGGGAAAAATTTTGTTAAACATAATGAAAGATCAATTCCTATTGGCAAAGAAGTGTAACTTAAAGACCATGAACACCAACATGGATGAAATGTGCGACAGCTTCAACGAATTTCTGCAAGTCAATGAAATCAAGAGAGAAGAAAGCAAGAAGGAAACTCAACATGAAATGGAACAGAAAATGATTCAGAAACAGCTGAATGGACATCTACAAAAACAAGCATTCAGACCTCCAGCATACTTCTCACCTACACCAGTCATAAATAATTCATTGAGCAGAACTTCAGACATCTACAAATTGTTCACCAACAGAACAAACAAATTCTCTGGAAATCCTAAGGACAGTCTAAGCCTGTTAGAATTCCTAAATTCAATGAATTCAGCACAAGCACAAGCCAAACTTTCTGAGCCAGAATTTAAGGAAATGTTGCTTTTATGCACTACGGGCGAGGCCCATAAATTCCTTGTGGATTGGTTTGAAAATAGTAATGAAAATGTTGCCAGTACTTATCACCAATTAGGGTTAAGATTTGACAACAGAAAGGACCCAGAAACAGCACGAAATGCACTGTTTACATATGTCGCTACTAAAGACAAAACACTGGCTCAAATTGAAAGTGAGGTTATGGCTTTGGCTTACAGAGCATGTGATATTTATCCTCCAGGAGACTCTCGCATGATGGCCCGAGATTTCGAGTATTGCAACACCTTAATGAGATGTCTGCCTACTAAAAGCTCGGAACTAGTGCGTAGAGAACATGGCGATTTGTCTACAATGCTATCAAGAGCCCCAACAGCAACTGAACTGTCCAGAAGTCTACATAATCTAAGGCATATGATAGACAGAGATATTAAACAAAATGGAGCTGATCCTGCACGCTCTTCCCGCCCGAAATTCGGCAATAAAGGGAAAACTACACGAAAGCCATACGCCAATTATGGAATTGAGAGATCCGTTACCCCGTCTAGGGCAGAAACTGCCACAGCGTTTGCAAGTTCAGCAGACAAACAAAGTCCTCCTACAAAGGACACTAGACGCACCCCAAGAGGTGGGCACAATAGGGAGAAGAAAAACCCTACAAATCCGTCTGCAAACTCCAAAGGTAGTAATGGAGGTAGACGTAACACGAGCAACAATGGCTCAAGACGACCCTTTAACAAAAAGAAAGGCTGTTCTCTATGTGGACAATACAGTCACCAAGAGCCCGATACCTGCCCCAACATGGTGACAGATAGCGGGACTCACATAAGATTACACCCTATTCAAGGTACCTGCAGCGAGTGCCCGGGTAACAGGAAAAACACCTTGCATCATCCTAAATCCCTATGCCCATGGCGACCCGCCGGCATTTTTAGGAAAACTTCACAATGACGCGAGGAATTAGGCAATAGGACAGAGGTGGGCACCAAGAACAGCGAAGAAAATAAAGAGAAAAGCTCAAAAACCACTACTAAGGTCCCCCCACCTCAAAGCCAAAGTCTAAGTGACAGACTAATGGAAATTGCAGGCCTAAAGCATATTTCTGCTACTGCAAACATGTTCAACGTCCTATCTGCCCAGGAAGAAAATTACGAATTTTCTCCAACAGTCCTGTCTGCAGAAAAAGACACGGACCGAAAGCAATATATTCCGCTGTTCATAAATAAATTCAGAATTATTGCTCTTGTAGATTCAGGGTGTGACATAACCCTCATACAAGAAGGATTGCTAAATAAAATCCTACCAACAAAATCAAGGTGGTATACTAAGCAAAAAGAAATCAAATTAATTAGCGCCTCAGGAAACTCCATAGAGACATATGGAAGGCTCTACATGGATATCTATTTCAAGCTTAACCTCCCTCCATTACAACTGACAGTAACAGTGGTTCCTACTAATAAAAATGTTCCAGCATTTATTTTTGGAGCTGATGCCTTAGTGGAGGCAGATGTCAGTTTAAAATTTGGAGCAAACCCACCAAGATTCATAACAGGCAAGCCCTGTAAATATGAAAGCCCAGTCTATTGGTATTCCCCAATGCAGCAAGAATGTTGTGTCGGCCATTATTTTCTGGAGCCATTAGAAACAAAAACAATTAGATTCCTCTTGTGCAAAGCGGCTCCTGTAGTCAGAACGGATTATATACTAATAACGTCCCATGAGTGGCAAGAAGTACAAATCCTACCTTCGCGTTCACCGATTGAATTTGACTACAAGGAGGAATGCTTTACAAGCTACGGATGCATTGTAAACTTGTCAAGTACCAAGAAATCTGGACTTATTTGGGGTAGGTATGAAGTACTCAAAAATAAGCGAGCTATCCCATTAAAGGAAGGACGTCTAGACATGATAAGAAATTGTCTTAAGACTCACCCTTTAGGAAGAGAAATCCTCCCTTGCAGCATCCAGAGTGAAGTACCCGTGCCCATCCTGACAATAAACAAGATCAGTATACAACAGGATAAATTTGATGAACCTGATGTCAGAATCCTAGATTTCACCCCAGAAAATGCAATAATGAAAGGTGAGCCAACATATACAGGCACAGTTGAAATAACACCTGACTTTATTGATCCTAAAGGTTTGGAATTGCCAACACAAGTATTCGCCAATGCAGCAGAAGCAATAGATTTGAGCTCATACAATGAAGAGATTCGCCCTTTTATCAAAGAATTATTCATTGACAAATACCCAGAAGTTGTGGCCCTACATGCTATAGATGCAGGCGACCTAAGCTTAACCCTAGGTCTAACACAAATCAGGCTCAAACCAGGGGAAGTGCTACCCAAGTGCAAGAGGTTATTTCATATCAGCCCCACAGATATGCGTCACTTGGACGATATCTGCGGGTTACTGATAAAATTTGGCTATCTAATTAAGGCACCTATAACCCCAGATGGAAATCACCTATATGGTATGGCAAGTTACCTAGTGACTAGAGCTAAGCCTGGAACATTAGGACGCCTAATAGTGGATTACAGCCCTATAAATAGCCTAATCCAAAGCCCCCCTAATATAATACCTGACATCTCAGCTACCCTACAGTTCCTGTCAGGGAAAGCCCTATATACGTCGTTAGACCTCAAGCAAGCCTACCTAAGCCTAAAGGTAGATGAAGCCTCACGGGCCCTATCAACTTTCCTTACCCCCACTGCAGCATATCAGTGGACTAGCGTTCCTACAGGAATGGCCTCCAGCCCTGCCTACTGGGCTGAAGTAAGCCAACGAATGATACATTCAGAACCTGTCCTAGATGACAATGGAAAGCCCATATATGAATGTAAAAATGTAGTGAAAATGGTACCCTCCCCTTTAAAATGGGTACGCCACTATTTTGATGATATCCTAAGCACATCTCCCTTAAAGAACACTTTTCATGAGACTCTAGTGGAGCATTTTAGGATATTAGAGCAGCTAATAAAAAGACTTGCTTTCCATGGATCAAAAATCTCAATAAACAAAAGCGAATTTGCCAAAGCTAAAATAGTCTACTTAGGGTGGTATATATGTAACAATTACGTTATTGCGGACCCACGAAGGATCCAGAAAATCAGGGACTTCGCATTCCCAGAAACAAAAAAGGGAATGAGAAGTTTTCTAGGGGTAATTAACTCACTAAGAAGAGTGATATATTTGGACATCCTTGAGGATGCACAATTACTAACCCCCCTAACAAGCAGCTCTAAACCCTATGCTCCCACTGATGAACAAAGAAGAATTTTTGAGAAAATAAAATTGGCAATGGTTTCAGGCCCTTTGTTCAACAATCTAATAGATGAGTCTGCTGAAAAATATCTATGGGTTGATGCATCCACATCATCCAATGTAGTAGGAGCAGTCTTAGCTCAAAAACGCAGAGGGGTACCTAATCAGAAAATAGTTCCCCCCTGCCTGGATATGGACGATCCTATCCACCGCATGATTTTTGACAGAGAACTGAGCTATGAACCTGTACCTGTCCACACCAAGTTACCCATATGTCTTCCTAAACCATCACCAGAAAGAACAATCCCACCAAAGATTTCTATTCCCCAAAAATTCATTGCATTCACTGAAGAGAATGTACATGACTCCCTATTCCTAGGTACAGCATCTATCCTTGCAGTATATGGATGTAAGCCCCACAATTCTACTATTGAACTCAGAAAGCTAGCAGTCAAAGAATTGAAAAAGGATGTAGGAGCACTAAAATTACGAAATTTTGTGTTCAACAACAATTATAATGACTACAGAAATTACCTAGATGAGTTTTGCAAAGGATTACACAATGTAGATAAGCATCTCTACCTGGTAGAAGCACTCGCCAAAGCACTCATGAGGCCCATCATCATCTTGTCCAGACTGCCTGAGCACAAAGAAAATCCAATATTAAAATTCAATTATGACATAGACAAACCACCATTAATATTTGGTGTATTACAAGTGGAAGATCAACTAGTTTTCCTCCCATTTGTGCACAATAGAAATGTAACTTTCTGTCTAGATGATCATTTTCAAAGAATTGAAATAATTGGATATATGGCAAAATCTATTCCAGAAGTAATACAGTCAAGAGGAATTTTGGATGTAGAATTAGTTGCTATCTTAACTGGTCTAACTAACTTTGAAAAATACATTTCTAATGTACCAGTCACCCTTCTAACCGATAGTAAATGCCTCTACTATTTGTTCAATCAAAGAATCCAAAATTCATGTGTCAAAATGAGAAGATGGTGCTACAAGCTAGTGGGTGACTTTTCCAATGTAAAAATTAGGTATGTAAAGACCTCAGAAAACCTTAGCGATTTTCTCACCCGAGAAGGTCTACCTCCGGGAGATGTTGAAAAACTAAACTTAAAGGCAGCAAAAATCTTAGATTTTGTAGACCATCTACCTAAAGAGGAATTCACACTTACAGAATGGGCCCAATATTGTGCTGACAACCCACAATACCTAACGATAGTAGACACCAAAACAGCCACAAACTTAATGTTGAACTATGATAAAAGTCTAATAGGCTCTATGTCAGATGAGGAAGCATTCATAAAGCACATAGCTCTATCCATACAACAAGGATTGCAAAATGTAGAAGACATCACAAAACCATTAGATATCATAAAACAAAGGCTGTCCAGGTCAGAAATAATAAAAAATCAGAAAAAGGAATTTGAGCAAATTTATACAGCTTGTTTAGGAGGAGATGATTTTGAATATATTGATGAAAATTCCCCCAATAAAACAAAATATAAATTGGTAAATGACCTGCTAATGATTTATAATGACTTCTACAAAATATATTTACCAACATGCATGATTGGACTCCTACTGAGTTTCACACACTTGTTGGGTCATAAAGGAATAACTAGGATGATGTGTGATATGGAAAGCTATTACTTTGACAAAAAGTACACAATCACAAAGAGATTTATTCGCTCTTGTTATGCATGTTTCTTATCTCATAAAAGCTCAAGAAAGAACAAGTTGGGGGTGTACCCCCTTCCTAACAGAGCTATGCAAGAAGTGTCTGTAGATCTAGCAGAAAATCTGAATAAAGTCAATGGCTATTCTCATCTACTTATTGTGAGATGTGCCCTAAGTGGATTTACTTTAGTGCTTCCCCTTGCATCAAAATCATCAACTGAAGTCAATAGAACTTTTAAAAATTGTGTGCTATTACAATATACAGTAGAAAGACTTCATAGCGATAATGCTAAATGCTTCAGGAGTAGAGAATGGTTAAAACTATTAAGTGCATGGGGCATTACAGTAATAAATACTTCATCAATAAACCCATCAGCTAGAGGTATGGCTGAATGTGAAGTGAACTTGGTAAAACTAATGATGAAAAAGTATTTGGCAACTGCCTCTCATGACACTTATAATTGGGATATGCTAACCTATATTTGCACTAAAGTAATAAATTACAGTGTAAATCCAATTTCTGGAATCATGCCAGCTCAAATGATATATGGTAAGGAAGACAATGGTCCAAGTTTCCTACAGTCTAATGAAATGGCTCCCCCACATTATTCTGTGAAATCAGACAAACTGACTATAGAGAAAATTACACAAGAAGTCCAAGCCATGACTGAGTATGCAAGAGATAAAATCACTCAAGCAAGAATAGTGGCTCATGAGCGAGTCAATAAAAATAGAATCACAAATGATTGGGCACCGGGTGATGTGGTATTTGTGCTCGATAGAGCACAGATACCAGGCAACACCCGGCCCCTTAAAACAAAATTCTGTTCATCTCCTTGCGTAATTGTCAGATGTTTGTTTAACACTAGCCTGGTCAGAAGACTTAGTGACAACTTTGTAAGTTTATACTCTAATAATGATTTAAAAAGGTATGATGGGGCGGACCCATTATTCAGCACATTACCAAAAGAAATCTCAAAAATTCTACTACATAAATTTCAAGAATTTCTATCATATGATTTTACAGAAATTGCAAAACATGATCCTTTTGAGATCCCCAATGGGATACAATTATTTGATCCAGTAGAAGATGAAAAAGACCAAGAAAATAAAAATAAAGAAGAAGATACTGATACTAAAAATGATCAACAGGTCCGCCCCACCGCAAATAAAATCATTACGCCGCTAGCAGATGAGTTTTATAACGATGACCTTACAGATAATAGTCAAATACCTTACCTTAATAGAAAACAGGACATTGCAGATGATCTGGCTCAGCTCTATGAAGAAGATCCCCCTCAGGCTCCAGGAGAAGAAGAAGAAGCCCAGCAGGATGAGGACTCCTCTACAACCTCAAAACCTAATTTGGAGGAACAGGAGAGTGACCCTGAGAGCGAGGATGACATACCATTACAAAGACGCTTAAGAGGAGCCAGGGCTAAGAAAACAGTAAGGTTTCCCGATATGTCGGCTTTTATAACAGCCTGGTAAGGATATATAAAATAGTATTTCAACCTGTATGACAAGAATACAACCAGTACTACAAATACTAATAACCTTACAACCGCTTTAACCTTATTGCCCTAACTGGCAACCGCTTTAACCCTCTTGCCCTAACTGGCAACCGCTCTAATCTTATTGCCCTAACTGGCATCTATAAGAAATCTCGTTGCCTCAAATAGCACCTTCTATAAATCTCGCTTATTTAGCTATCATTTTTCAAACATAGCTACCAAATAATCTCAATTTTCTATGCTTATGTGAGCAAGGGGTGGGAGGATAGTAAAATAAATTTCTTCCAGTCCACTTAAAAAGTTTTGCCCCCCCCCTCAAAATAATTTTACTCTCCCAATGAGGTAAAGTTTTAGGCATAGTATTCAACCTTCAGGGCTCAAATTGCCAAATAGAGATTAACTGAAGCCTAAAAATAAATGAGACCACTGGATTCTTGGCTCAGCAGATCTCCGCGTTACCACATTTGATAGGGTAACATCATTGATTTGTAGCGCCAAGTTCCATGCCTCATATCTTTCTAGTTCCACAATCCCTTTAAGAAAATAAAGGTCCCAAGAATTTGCAAAACTATTCCACAATAGCATGAGAAGCTTGTAAAAAGAAAAAGGAGAAATTGCAAAATAAAATAAATTGCAAAAATAATTTTTGCACATAAAAATTTTTTGCACACAATTTGCACACATTTGCGCACATTTATAAAAAAGGAAAAGGTGGAAATAAAATGCTAAAAATGCAAAAGCAAGCTAAATTCCTATAAAAAATTTTTTTACAACAGAAGTTCCTTTGCAAAATAATTTGCACAAAATTTGCAAACACCTCACAAGATTGCAAAAACATTCAAGATTGCAGAAAAACCACCAAAATCCTCCTAGAAACCTCCTGGATAGAATAGCATTCTCCTCATGTAATTATGTTTTGCCAATAAATCAGCAAAAGAACTAGATTTTCCAGCAATAAAATTTGTTGCAGAGTCTGTCAAATCTGACTAAAATTAATTCGCGAACATTTCAGGGAGTTTTGGGCCTGTTTCGCGAACATTTTCGCTTCAATTTTAGCAAAATAATCCCAGCCAAAAAGAGCCTGAGAGAACAAATCCATGTGTCACCTCAGAATATGCACCTTTCTAGTATTTGCAAAAATATTTTGCATATGCGCAAATTATAAAAAATCCACTGTGACACTACTTAGAGATATAATCATGCCTGGGGCCAAGATGAAGAGCTACTGATGCTCTATAGTCATGCATTTCCCCCCTCCCCCCAAACCAGTTTCAGAAACAAGATTAGGAAGTAGGCGCTTAAGGCATCTATGAAACTCGGAAGGAGCGATAAAAATCATGACACCCAGAGACACAATTTTCTGAGATGCCCCCCCCCCACCAAAAAAGTACATCATCACCTCATGGAGATAGAGGATCCTCAGGGAGAAAGAGACAGCCCTGAGGCCCTTATAAGCCATGCCTGAGAGACTGAAGAGCGCAGTTCCTTAAGGTCCGCCTTTAGGATCTCACTGCCTTGGGACGCGCCCGCCCTCCTCGCCTGGAGGACAGTCGCCCCCGCACCCCCAAGATGGCGGACGGGTCGGACCTCTGGTCCACTCCTGGTTAGTTGGAAATTTTGAAATTTCCACTCCCTCTTCCTCTCTGTCTCTCTATCTAACTGCATCCGTCTCTGCATACTCAGCATATCGTCTCTGCACCTCGGCCATCTGTCTCTGCACCTCGGCCATCTGTCTCCGCACCGCGGCCATTGAGTCTCAGCACACGGCCATCCAATCTAGGCAGCACAAAAGCACTGCCTCTGCAGCACTGTCAAAACTGCACCACTGTGTCTATCTCTGATTTATCTCTGCGCCTGCTCAGGCGTTATCTCTCTATCGATATATATCTCTATCATTCTGATCTATGGGAAGAAAAATAAACAGTCCTTAGTGTACTGGTTTTTGTACTGAAGGCAGTACTGGTTCTTCAAAGTTTTTACATATAAAAAAACTTCCTCTGAGGACAACAAATTTGCCAAAAATCTTTTTAGGCCTGTCCTCAAAATGCTTTACAAAAAATAAATATATCTCTACATACCACAACTTATACATATAAGTGAACAAAAAAAATGTCAATCAGAGATTTTATCACTTTTTATACTCTAATGATAAGTTTTATAAGTTTTATAACGGTCATGGCCATTTTAAGTTTTGAACTGGAATGTTGCACTTCTTTAGCGGCCTGGCCGCTATTGACAAGCTTCATAACTCTATTTTACAATTATTTATCAATTGACATAACTGAACAAATGGTCTCTTTAGTTTGAGAGACAGAGATCTCAGTAATTTTTTTTGACAATAAATTGCTTGACTTTTTAAATCTTACATCA
>Ga0082207_1000766_pt1 | contig 17282 bp, 16 predicted proteins | sample LakMenEpi10Aug09_FD_71540 | JGI IMG/M metagenome (GOLD analysis project Ga0082207, IMG submission 71540)
CCGGCGGTACTCCCGCCGGGTTTCGCCGGGGGGGGGGGCCAGCCGTCCCCGGCCGCCGAGGGCCTCGAGTTCGATCAGGAATGCGGCCCCCGCGCCCGTCGCCCCCCCCGCCTCGACGAGCCGCATGCAGGCCGCCGCCGTGCCGCCGGTGGCCAGCACGTCGTCGACGACGAGCACCCGCGCGCCCGGGATGAGCACGCCCTTGTGCATTTCGAGGCGATCGCGGCCGTACTCGAGATCGTAGTCGTGATGGATCGTTTCGGCCGGCAGCTTGCCAGGCTTCCGCACCGGGATCACGCCCACGCCGAGGGCCAGGGCCAGCGGGCCGGCGAACAGAAAGCCACGGGCCTCGACCGCGGCGATGGCGTCGAGCGGTTCACCCCGCCACGGCGCCGCCATGCGATCGATCGCGATGGCGAATGCCCTGGGCTCCGCGAGGGCCGGCGTGATGTCGCGAAACAAGATGCCCGGCTTCGGGAAGTCGGGGACCGGCCGAATGAACGACGCCAGATCCACGGTGTGATCCGCGGCCATCGTCAGGCCCCCCGCCGCAGCTGCAGGGTCGCCCGCGGCACGCCGTCGAGTTCGAGCGCGAGCGTGGCGAGCGTCTCGGCTTCGATCTGCCGCACACGTTCGCGGGTGAGCCCGAGCACGGTGCCGATCTCCTTGAGGGTCATCGGTTCTCCGCCACCCAGCCCGAAGCGGAGCTTCAGGATCTTCGAGGCCCGCTCGTCGAGCTTTTCGATCCGGTCGAGCACGTGCCGCAACGTGTCTTCGTCGAGGAGCACCTCGGCCGGGCACTTCGTATTCTCATCGCGGATGATCTCGCCGAGCGACCAGCCGCCGTCGGCCTGCTCCGTCTGCGGAGAGGCGTGGTGCACATGGATCGCCTTCTTGATAATCGGCAGCTTCTTGCGGGCCAGGCCCAGCATGCGCGCCACCTCCTCCTGGGTCGGCGTCCGGCCGAGAACGTCGAGCAGGCGGGCCGTGGCCCGTCGCCATTTCGAGAGCAGTTCGACCATGTAGGCCGGAATTCGGATCGTCTTACCGGAGTTGATCAGCGCCCGCTTGATCGACTGCTTGATCCAGTAGCTGGCGTAGGTGCTGAACCGAGTGCCCATCGTCGGGTCGAACCCCTCGACCGCCCGCAGGAGCCCGAGGTTGCCTTCTTCGATGAGGTCGGGCAGGGGCAGGCCGCGATTGGCGTAGCCACGGGCGATGTTCACCACGAGCCGGAGGTTGGCCCGCACCATGTGGTCTCGTGCGGCGGCGTCGCCCTTGGCGATCGCGTAGGCGAGCCGCTTCTCGTCGTCCGCAGTCAAAAGCGACGTGTCGTTGATCTCCCGCAGGTAGGTCTCGAGCGGGTTTTGGACGGCGGTCGAAGGCTTGCGGCGCTTGTCGGGCATGAAAACGGACACCTATTCGACGCTGGAGTGAAGGAGCTGAATGGTTCGGCAGGGGTCCGGCGGGCGAGAGACCCGGATGCCGTCCCACGGCACCACGAGATATCGGCGGCCGAGTGACGGAACTGGACAGGCCGGAGAAGCAGGGTGGCGCGTGCGGCCTGGAGTGGTCGTGCGGGCTGGCAAAGCGTGGCCGTGGACGGCCGGCCCGGCTCACGCCAGCGTCCACTCGAAGCGGACGAGTTCGGGCGTGGCGCCGAGCCGCACAGGAATGAGCGATGTGCCGATGCCGCGCGAGACATACATCGGTGGGCCTGCGTCGCGATACCAGCCGGCCACGTAGCGGCCGCTCCCTGCCGGGAGCGTCAGCGCCACGCCGAAGGGGGCCACCTGTCCGCCGTGTGTGTGGCCTGCGAGCACGAGGTCGACGGGATGGGAGTCGGGCATCGTGACGACATCGCGCGAGAGCGGACAGTGGGCCAGCAGAAGATGGTTCGGCGTCGGCGTGGCGTCGTGGAGCGCGGCGGCCATGTCGGGCGTGCCTCCGCGCAGGTCGTCGAGGCCGGTGATTCGCACCCTGGTGCCGGCGGCGGAGAGTTCGACCGAGCGGTTTACGAGCAGCTCGATGCCGTGGCTGTCGTAGAGCCGCTCGAGGGCTTCCCGTGGCACGCCCGCCCAATATTCCCAGTTGCCGAGGATCGCGAACCGACGTGGGCCTGTGGGGCACTCGCGCAGGAACGTCTCGAGCTGCCAGAGATCGACCCGCCGGTCGAGCATGTCGCCCGTAAACACGATCACGTCGGCTGGCGAGTCGTGCAGGGCTTCGAGGAGCCTTGTTTCAAGGTGGCCGATCCGATGGAGGTGGAGATCGCTGACCTGCAGGATCCGCAGGATCGCATCGGCCCGGGGGGCACGGCTGGCCACGAGGTGATCGGACGTGTGGAGTCGCCGGGGCGTGATGAACAGGCCGTCGATGCCGCAGGCTGCCGGCACCCCCACCGCGATGGCACCACCGGCCGTCAGGAGCCGCCGCCGGCTCACGACTCGTGCTGCGGCACGCGTCGGCGGCAGCCTCATGGCGCCGCACCGCCGGCCGCCCGGACGCCGGGGCCGAGCGTACGATCGAGAAACTCGAGGAGCGCCCGGCCGGCCGGCGCCACACGATCGAGCGCCGGACGGTGTCCCGTGTCTTCGAGGACGACGAGCGTGCTGTCGACACCCGCGGCACGCAGCCCCGCATCGAGCGACACACTTTGGGCGATCGGAATCGATTCGTCGCGATCGCCGTGGATCACGAGACACGGGGGATCGTCGGCCGAGATGTACGAGAGTGGACTGGCCCGCTGGGCAGCTTCGCGAAACTCGGCGAGCGGTCCGCCGACGAGCAGGCTGGCCGGGGACGAGGGCCGGTCGTATGCAGGCCCGAGTGACGTGAGGTGGGTCGGTGCCGCGACCGCGCACACCGCGGCCACGCGCGTTTCGGCCGGGCCGTCCAGCCCCACGAGGGCGGCGAGGTGGCCGCCGGCCCCGGAGCCCACGACGGCGATCCGCTCGCGGTCGACACCCCACACCTCCGCCGTGCGGCGGATCTCGTCGAGCGCCGCGCGGCAATCGTCGAGCTGCGCCGGGAACGTGGCCGAATCAGTGAGGCGATAGCCGATGCTCGCGACTGCATAGCCCTCGTCCGCGAGCCACCGCACAGGACAGTCGGCGCGGGAGCCATCCCGCCACGTGTCGCCGTGAATCCACACCACGAGCGGCATCCCGCCGCCGGCACAGCCTGCCGGCAGGAACATGTCGAACCGCTGCCGCGAGTCGGCCGTCGACAGCGATGGCTGATCGCGATGGACGAGGATTTGGCCCTGCGGAGGATCGGCTGGCAGCGTGTGAAACGGTGATTCGAGGGTTGATTCGACGTGGAGCGGCAGAGCCTGCGCACGGGGAGTGAGCACTTCGGACACCTCGAGCCCCGGATCGGTCGGGGCGGTGGGCGGTGACACTCCGACGGGCAGGTCGTCGAACGGCATCCGGCGGCGGCTGGCCGCCCGGCGCTGTGCCCGCCGAGATGGCCGCCGCGCGGGCGGTGCCTCCGCTTCGAAGGGGGCGTCTGCGGTGGCCCGCGGGTCGCCCCGCCAGGCGAGCTGCACACTCCCCCAATCACGTTCTCCAGCCAGGGCCGTGGCATCGCCGCAGACGACCAGCGCCAAGAACAGACTGAGGAGCGTCTTCATCAGGGCACCGGTCCGTCGGAGCCGCGGCTAGCGGCGGGCCTGCATCTGGCCCGACGGAGTGAGCTCGTCGATGATCTTCGGAATGTAGCGACCGAGTACCTCGGCGAGCCGCTCGCGGTCGATATTCCGCTGGCGGGCGATCTCCTCGAGCTCGCGCTCGCCAAACACGTCTTCGATCTGCCGCCGGCTCACGGGCTTATTGGGCCCGGTGCGCACCCACGAATCGACTTCGTCGCGGAGGCCCTTTTCCTCAAACTGCTTCACGACGTCGGGCAGCTTCTGGGCATCGCCGCCGCCGAAGATCTGCTTGAAGATCTCGGCGAGGTCGTTGGGGTTGGGCATGCCCGAGGGGCCGCCCTGGGGAGCGCCTTGGGGGGCGCGAGGCTGCGGCTGGGGAGCGCGCTGGGGGGCTTGCTGCTGTTGGGTGGCGCCTTCGAGCACCTGCTTCAAGATCTCGCCGAGGATGTCCATCGTGGCTCTCCATCGTCCGGAGGAAAAAATCGGGTACGAAGCCTCGCTGAGACGGGCTCCACCACGAAGCAGTCTACGGGCGGAATCACGCTCGGGAAAGCGGCAGCGAATCACCGCTCGAGCTTGGCGCGCAGCGTCGCACGGTCGACGCCGAGCAGCCGGGCAGCCGCCGTGCGGTTGCCCCCCACGCGGGCCAGGGTTTCTTCGATGAGGGCCGTTTCCACCAGCCCGACGAGCCCGGCATGGAGCGAGCCGGCGCCGGCACCGTCGGCAGGCCAGTGGTCGGCCACCCAGGCCTGCACCGCCCGGGTGAGGGCATCGTCGTCTTCGAGACCTGACCGGTCGCGGGCTGCCGCCTCGCCGGCAGCCGACGGCGGCAAGTGCTCCGGCTGGAGAACACCCCCGCGGGCCACAACGCAGGCGTACTCGACGGCATGCTCGAGCTCGCGCACGTTGCCGGGCCACGGCCGGGCGCGGATGGCATCGAGAAACGCCTTGGTGACGGCCGGCCGCTGCGGAGTTATCCGCTCGACGAATGCCGCCACGAGAGCCGGCAGATCGTCGAGCCGGGCAGCCAGGGGCGGCATCGAGATCGGGAAGACATTGAGGCGATGAAAGAGATCACTCCGAAAGGTACCGGTCTCGAGAGCCGCGGAGAGGTCGCGGTTGGTCGCCGCGATCACCCGCACGTCGACGGGCCGCGGCTGGGCCGCACCGACCGGCGCGATCTCGCCGGTTTCGAGCACCCGCAGCAGCTTCACTTGCAGGTCGGGCGGCGCGTCGCCGATCTCATCGAGGAACAGCGTGCCGCCGTCGGCCAGTTCGAAGAGCCCTTGCCGATCGCCCGCCGCGCCGGTGAAGGCCCCGCGGACATGGCCGAAGAGCTCGCTTTCGATCACGCTCGGGGCGAGGGCCGCCAGGCTCGTCGCCAGAAACGGCCGCGCATGCCGCGGACCGTGCGTGTGGATCGCACGGGCGGCGAGATCCTTGCCAGTGCCCGTCGCGCCTGTGATCAGCACCGGCAGGTCGGTTGGGGCCACGAGCGCGATCTGTTTGAAAACCTCCTGCATCGGCAGCGACGTGCCGATCAGACGGACCCCGCCCGGCGGTACGGGCGACCCCGTGCCGGTGTGCGTTTCCAGGGGGACTTCGGCCAGTGCCCGCGACACGACCGCTGTCATCCGTTCCAGGTCGAACGGCTTCACGAGGTAATCGAAGGCCCCTTCCTTCATGGCTCGCACGGCCGTATCGAGGTCGCCGAAGGCCGTCATGACGACGATCCGTGCCGCAGGAGCGAGCGTTCGAAGATCGGCGAATGCGGCGAGTCCGTCGCGGCCGGGGAGGCGGACGTCGAGCAGCATCACGTCTGGTGCGAATTCACCACAGGTTTCGAGGGCGGCCTCGGCCGAAGCCACGAGGTCGACGGCGTGGCCGTCGTCGGTGAGTCGTTCCCGCAGACTCCAGCCGATCGCTGGTTCGTCTTCGATGACGAGGATCCGGCTCATGCGGATGACTCCGAGGGCAGGGGCGCGGGCACCAGTGTCTCCGCTGGCAACGAGATCGCAAACCTGGTGCGGTCGCCGCCGCGGCTCCAGGTGAGCGTGCCTCCGTGATCTTCCGCCACGGCCTTGGCGATCGCGAGGCCCAGGCCGATTCCTTCCGGCTTGCCCGTCACGAATGGCTCTCCGAGGACGTTACCGATCGCCTCCGGCGGCCCGGGGCCGGTGTCCTCCACGACGAGTTCGATCCGGCCATCGGTCGACGTGCCCGAGAGCCGAACGATTCCGCCACGGCCGGCCGCCTCGATGCCGTTGAGGGCGAGATTGACCAACGCCGCGCGGAGCGAATCGGGCCTTCCCACGAGCGTGATCCCGGTGGGTGGTTCGCACTCGAGCCGCACGCCGGCGTGATCGCAGCGCGGGGAGGTCAGGTCGCGAACCGCCGTGACCAGGTCGTCGACGGCCACCGGGCCGCGGGCCGCCTCCGTGGGCCGGCCGAGCGCGAGCAGGCCGCGCACCTCTTCCTCGACGATCGCGAGCTGCCTGGTGGCGATCGCGAGGCCGTCGTCGACTTTGCCCGAGCCGCTCGGGCACCGGCGGGCATGGACGTCGATCGCCAGCCGGGCTCCCGTGATGGCGTTGCGCAGTTCGTGGGCGAAGCCGGCGGCCAGCTGGCCGAGCAGCCGCTGTCGTTCGCCGGTGACGAGCGACGTACGAAGCGCCGCGAGTGTCGTGCTCATGCGATTGACGCCGGCGCTGAGCCGGTCGACCTCGTCTCTTCCGCCGCCGTCGGCAAGGATTTCACCGAACTCGCCCGCCGCAATCCGGTCGACGTGCCACTCGACCGCCGTGATGCGGGCCGCGAGCGATCGCGTGGTGCGGAGCGCCAGCGGCACGAACACCGCGAGCGTCGCCCCCGCCACAGCCAGCACCGGCCAGACCGTGTCGAATGCCGCCGGGAGGGTGGGCGTTTCGGGCGTGAGCACGAGTACGCGCTCCGGCCGCACGCCCGCCGCCCGGGTGACGCCGATCCGATATCGGGCGCCGTCGAGTTCGATCCGTCCGGCCTCGATCGCAGCGGCGAGCTCCGCGCCGCTCGTGGCGGCATGCTGCTCGGCGGGCAACGAGGATGCACCGGGCTGCCGCGACGTCGGATCCCAGACCACGAAATGGCTGCCCGTCAGCGCATGCAGCGCGTCGAGCACCGTGGGCGACAGGACCACGCGCGATTCGGCGAGGGCGGCGGCCACCCGCTCCTGCCGCTCGCGGGCTGCCGCCGCCGCACGAAGCGTCGCCAGCCATGCCGCAAACGCCACGTTCACGAGCACTCCTGCGAGGACGAGCCCCACGACGGGTAAGACCAGCCGGGCCGTGAGCGAATCGTTTCGAAGGCTCGAGCGCATGCCACAAGTGTCACCCGGGGAGCCGTCTGGTTCCAATGAACCGCGGTTTTTCGCCCCCCTGAGCGTCGTCGACTGCCGACGGCGTTCGTCGCCTATGCCACCGTCACGCACGTAGTTGCCAGTTCCGACGAGCCTGGGTGACAGTAGGAGCGCACGCGGAGGTATGCAGGAGGAATCTCGCCCCATGGCCGCCATCGGACTTGCCCTCTCAGGCGGAGGATTTCGAGCCACGCTCTATCACCTGGGCGTGATCCGCTACCTCCGCGACAACGGCACGCTGCCGCTCCTCACCGACATCGCGGCGGTCTCCGGCGGAAGCATCCTGGGAGCGCACCTCGTCCTCAACTGGGATCGCTACACTGGCGACGATCGGGCCTTCGCCGAGGCTGCCGCGGAGATCGTGCGCTTCGTCCAGCACGACGTCCGCAACCGGATCGTCCGCCGGCTGCCCCTGCTCTTTCCGTTACGGCTGGCCGCCAAAGTCACTGGCTGGCATGCGCCCGGCCTCGCGCCGAATGCCCTCCTCGAACGGGACTACCGGCAGTTTCTCTACGGCGACCGGCGGCTCTTTGAACTCCCCGAGCAGCCGGCCCTGCACATGCTCTCGACGAACGTCAGCGACGGCGTGATGGCGGTGTTCAACCGCGACGGCCTCCACATCCAAAAACGGGAGGCTGGCGAAGTGGATCCGTTCCGACACGTTGCCGGCCAGACCGCGAGCATCGCGAAGGTGGTGAGCGCTTCGTCGGCGTTTCCCGGATTCTTTCCGCCGGTCGAGATCACGGCCACCGATCTCGGAGTGCACGAAGGCCAATTTCCGGCGGAGTCGTTCACCGATGGCGGCGTCTACGACAACCTCGGCACGCGGGCGTTCGCGTGGCTGGCACGGCATGGCGGCCGCACGTACGACCGCGTGATCGTGAGTGACGCCGGCAAGCCGTTCCAGATTCTCGGCAACGCGCCGCTAGGATTCGTGGCCCAGTCGATCCGGGCGTCCGACATCCTTTGGGACCGCGTTTGGCAGCTTGAACGCGAAAACTTCGGCAACCGTAAGGGCTTCCATTTTGTGCCCGTCACGCACGTGGTCGACCCGCACGAGGACCCGCATGCCCTGCACCCGGTCGTGCAGGCCGAGGTGTCGAGCATCCGCACCGATCTCGACCGCTTCAGCGACCTGGAAGTCAACGCACTCGTCGCCCACGGCTACGAGGTGGCGAGAAGCCTCCATCGGCAGATCGGCGACCAGGCGCTCAAGCCGGTCGCCGAGGGGCCGCCATGGGAGCCGCTGCCGGGCCGCTCTTCCGTCGTTCCGCGCGGAACGAACTCTGCCGAGGCCACGCACATGGCCGGCACGGCCCGGACGGCGGCCACGAACTCGAGCGCGCTGCTCGCCGCCCGCGTGCGGCGATCGAGCCAGCGGAAGGTCTGGTCGACGCTGCTCGACTGGAAAGACTGGCCCACGTATCTCTATCTGGCGATCGGCTGTCTGCTCTTCGTGTATCTGCCGGTGCGGTTCTACCGGCTGCATCGGCGGGCCGAGATGCTCACGAGCGTGATCGATTCGATCGCCCAGGGCGATCCCGACATCCGCATCGTGCTCGACCTGGTCGAGAGCGATCCGTTCAACGGCTGGCGAAAAATCGACGTCACGAACGCGGCTGTGGCCACGCCGGACGACTACGCCGGCATGGAGATCCTCTCCTACAGCCGGATCAATGACCTGCGCAGCGCCTGGGTCGGCAGTCTGCGGCCCGATGCGGGAGGCCGCGTGCACTTTCGCGATCGGGTCGTGCTCAGGGTGAAGGATGCGGGGCGGCGGAAGCGTGGCGTGGTCTTTCGCACGGCGCTTGCGATCGAAGACGTCGACTACCGCCAGCCGAAGAGCCCGTATCCGATCTCCGTACGGCGCGTGACGGCGGCGGAGCCGGGCGAGTTGCCGGTGTTCTACGAGTTTCACTGTGATCTTTCGCAGGCCCCGCTCGATGAACCGATCACGCTCGAGATCACCGGTGGCGTGCGGTTTTCGTCGCTGCCCCCGGGCCGCATGCCGCTCGTGATGCAGTTCGATGCCGACTTGGTCACCGTCTGGCTCTTGTTTCCCGAGGATCATCCCTACCGGCGGTATGAGCTCGTCCGCTATCCCCGCAACGACCCAGCCAACGTCGAACCGCTCACGGCGCGGTACACGATCGATCACCCCTACGGCCAACTCATCGGCTGGTCGGTGATCATGCCCCGCCGCGACACCGTCTACGAGAGCCGCTGGACCGCCGACTAGCTTTCTGGCGCCTTAGGCAAGGCGGGCAGAATGGGTGAAAGTGAACTTCGTGGCTGGACATGCGTAGAGTTCTTCAACCACGGAGGGTTGCAAATCATGGATGCCCACTTCAACGAGTATCTGGCAGCGGTGGCGGGAATGGCCGAGATCTATGGAACGGCCGGCGACGAAGCTCCGCACGACGAGACGTGTGTGGCGGAACCGCAGGCGATCGGGGCCACTGCGTAGTCGATCGCCACGGCGTGCCGTGCAGCGGCGGGAACGGTTGCTCGCATCCGCGAAGCTTCGCACGAGTTGACAGCACGTGTGTCGTCGTCGATCCTTGCATCCGGGCGGGCTAACCGAATTCCCCGACATGTTCCGGTCGTGCGGCCGGACGACTGTCGCGGTCGGCTGTCTGGGAATCGCCCTGCGTCCGCCTCGAGGGTTCCAATGAGCCGGTCTTCGAGCCTCCTGTATGCCAGCTTCGCAGCAGCGTGGCTTGCACCCCTGGCCACGGCCATCGAGATCACGCGCACACTCGATCCGAGCATCGATACCGTGGGCCAGCAGATCCTCACGGTGCAGACGTACGCGAGCGGCACGACAGCAGTGCTCGATCTTGGCATCTACGACACCGGGGCGGCGGTGATCTCGTTCGCTGCCTACGCCAATGAGTATTTTCCTCAGCCGCATCGCAATCCGGGTGGGGCCGGGGGCCAGGGGATCAACGGCCGCGTGATCGGCGACGTCTCCCAGCCGGGCACAGTTCTCGTAGGTGGCTTCCAAGACTTTTCTGTCAATGTCGATGTCGAAACGTTTGACTTCGATGTCGGCATCTCCACGTCGCCCACGCGGGCCGTGCCCGGCATCCAGGCTTTTGTCGGCTCGCTCGACGGCAGCCCGAATCTCCCCACGCTCGCGGGCACGCCGATCCACAAGCCGAGCGACGCCTTTCCAGGCGGCTCGGCTGCCCATGTGTCGTTTTCGGGGATCGACTTTGCGGCGTCGCTCGGGCTGACGGGGCAATTGTTCATCCCGACGTTCGATCTCGTGACGCCCGGGCAAACGCTGACCGCGAAAGCCGGCAGCACGCAGCCAGCCGTCATTCCGCTGATTCCGCTGGGCGTCGACAACTACGGGAACGAGGGCTCCGACATCACGGTCGTGCCGAACCCCACGGTTGCCGGAGTCGGCCTCGGAGTGGCGGGCGGCTCGACGCTCGTGACGGCTGGCAGCATGCTTTTCGACACCGGTGCCCAGGTATCGCTCATCTCCACCGGGCTCGCCGCCGGCCTGGGCCTCGACCTCGGCAATCCTGAGACAACCATCTCCGTGAAGGGGGCCGCCGGGGAACCGGTGGCCATTCCCGGCTTTACGCTCGGCGAACTTGTTCTCGGGGCCGCGATCGACGGATCGGAGGTGGACGACACGCTGCGGTTCCTCGACGTGCCGGTCTATGTGTACGACATCGGCGTGCCGGGCCTCGACGGCATCCTGGGAATGAACCTGTTCAACCAGGCCGACGAGATGCTGATCGACCTCATCAATGGGCAGTTCAGCGTGTCGTTTTACGAAACGCTGCCGGAGGGGAGCGGGGGCGAGACATTCGCCGCGCTCGACGCCTTGTTCGCGCTCTACGGGACGTCGTTTCCCGTGTTTGCCGGCAGCGTCGCTCCATCGCTGGGACTGGGCCCGGTCGTGCCGGTGCCCGAACCCGGTGCGCTCGTCGCGCTCGCGGGTGCGCTGGCCACCCTGGCGTGCCGCAGGCGACATCGCCGCGCCCCCGTGAGAAAGACGGTTCGTCCGCCCTCCTGAGCGGCGCGCACGTCGATGTGGCGTTGCCAGAAGCCGACAGTTGTGACGAATGGCACATGCGCGCCGGTGCGGCACGCGGCGAGGAAAGCTCCCCGAGGAACAAGGGACGGGGTCACCTCGACGCTCGCAGAAACGCCATCGACACGGCTATCCTCAGGAACCCTTGGAGACAGTGATGAAAAACAAACGCGGTCAGAGGCTCATCTCGGCGGCGCTCACTGCCGTGCTCATGCCCGGTGTGGCGGGCTCCGCAGAGCTCGCCCGCTTCGAGGCTTTGAGCGGCCTTCCCTTTTCGGAAAACCGACCCACGCCGGAGACGGCGCACACGCTACGCGATGAACTGCTGTTCCAGCGGGCGACGCAGGCCTATCTCTGGGCACTGCCGCTCTTCAACACGCTCGGCATGAAGGTCGGCTCGGAAAAGGTCTTCGGCGCCGGCTACAACGTCCTGCCGGTCTGGAAGAAGCGTCTCGACGCCAAGACCCTGGTGACGACCCCCAACTCCGATGTCATCTATGCCATGGGCTACGTTGACCTCGGCAAAGACGGCCCGCTCGTGTTCGAGGCTCCGCCCAACCTGCAGGGGATCCTCCTCGATGCCTGGCAGCGGCCGATCCCGGTCGATGGCGGCACGTTTTTCGGGGACGTCGGCCTGCCGGGCCCCGACGCCGGCAAGGGCGGAAAGTTTCTGCTCGTGCCGCCGGGCTACGCGGGAGCGATGCCGGAGGATTGTTTCGTTTACCGTTCTCCGACCAACAACGTGTTTGTCTTCCTGCGGGCGTTCTATCAAGACCCCAAGAACCTCGCGCCGGCCGTAACGCTCATCGAACAGTCGAGGATCTATCCGCTCACCGGCAAGGACACCGCCAGGCCGATGCAGTTTCCCGATGCCTCGGGTGTGCCGGTCAAGATGCTGCCGATCAGCGATGGGACAGCGTTCGATGAACTCGCGAAACTCGTGGAAAGCGAGGGCGCAAGCCTCGCCGACTCGGATTCGCTCGGCATGCTGGCATCGATCGGCATCGCCAAGGGCCAGCCCTTCGCGCCCGATGCAAAGACACGGTCGATTCTCGATCACGCCGCGAAGACGGCCTACAAGATGAGCCGCGTCATCGGCTTCGGGGAAGAGGTGGCCGGTCGTTCCCTGCGAATGTATCCAGACCGCCGATGGATCAACCCCATGGCCGACGCGACCCCGGAGAAGCTGGCGGGCCCGTTCGACCTCGGGTGGCGGAGGGTGTCTGGGGGCTATCTCGATCTCGACGCCCGGATCTGGTTCTTCACCAACTACTACTCGGTCAGCCCCGGCATGCTGTCGCAGACGCCCGGCCGGGGCGCCAAATACATGATCGCCTTCGTCGACAGTCGCGGCGAGAACCTGTCGGGTGGCACGAGCTACCACCTCCGTCTGCCGCGCAACATTCCGGCCGCCAACTTTTGGTCGGTGACGCTCTACGAGGCCGAAAACGGTTCGGGACTCGCCAACGGGCAGCCGTTTCCATCGCTCGGTTCGCGTGACGCGCCGGCGCAGAACGCCGACGGCAGCACGGACCTCTACCTGGGGCCCACAACGCCCGCCGGCAAGGACCGCAACTGGCTGGCGACGGTGCCGGGCAAGGGGTATTTCGCCATCCTTCGGCTCTACGGCCCGACCGCAGCCGCCATCGACAAAAGTTGGAAGCCCGGCGACATCGAAAAGGTGCCCTGACCATGACACAACTTGCATCCCGGCTCGGCCCGCTCGAACTGGAGAACGGGTATCCGACCGACGCCACCGTCGCGAAGATCTTCGACGACATCGACTACCAGCGGGCGTGCCAGGCCTACCTCTGGGCTCTGCCGCTGATGGCGATGCAGCAATGGCAGAGCGAGCACCTCGCTAGATTCGGCGCCGGCAAGCTCGACTACGTCGACTACCTCACTTTCCAGGACAAGCTCGGCCTCCTCACGGCCAATGCCACGACACCGTACATCATGGCGTTTCCCAACCTGGCGGAAACCGGGCCGCTGGTGTTCGAGGTTCCCGCCGGCCCCACGGCAGGCGGCTTCACCGATTTCTGGCAGCGGCCTATCACCGATTCGGGCCAAACCGGTCCCGACAAGGGCACGGGTGGCCGGTATCTGATCCTCGGCCCCGACGATCCGGAGATGAAGCCGGAAGGGTATTCCGTCTTCCGTTCGCCCACGGTGAACGTCTGGTCCGCCCACCGCGTGCTCGATCCCGATCCGGCGAGCGCCAAACGGCTCATCGATGGCTTGAGGATCTATCCCTACAGCCAGCGTGACAACCCAGCCCCGACCCGCCACGTCGCGCCGGCGGGTCGGCCCTGGAGCGGTGAACAACCGCGCGGCCTCGCCTACTGGGAAGGCCTCGCGAAGATCATCCAGGAGGAGCCGGTCCACGAGCGCGACCGGATGATGATGGGAATGCTCCAGCCGCTGGGCATCGAAAAGGGCAGGCCGTTCAGCCCGACGGACCGGCAGCGGCAGCTTCTCGTCGACGCCGCGCAGACGGGGGAGGTGATGGCCCGGGCGATCGCCTACCGAAAACGATTCGAAGGTGCGAAAGTCTGGCCCGGCAGAAACTGGGAGCTCTCGCTGTTTCTCAAGGAGACCAATCAGGAAGCGCCGCACCATACGCAGTTGGACGAGCGTACGAGCTGGTTTTACGAGGCCGTTGGCGTCTCCGTGGGCATGATGGGCCGCGCTGTCGGTGTCGGGCAGGTCTACCTCGAGGCCGCGAAGGACAGCCGGGACCGCTGGCTCGATGGCGGCAAGACCTATCGCCTCACGGTTCCGAAGGACGTTCCCGTGGCGCAATTCTGGTCTGTCACCGTGTACGACAACGAGACCCGCTGTTTCGTCAACTCAGGCGTGTCGCCGGATCGTTCGTCGCGTGACGCGATCGTCACGAACGCCGACGGCTCCGTGGACATCACGTTCGGCCCCGCGCCTCCCGCCGGCCTGCCGGAGAGCAACTGGATCAAGACGCTCCCGGGCAAAGGCTGGTTCAGCTACTTCCGCCTGTATGGCCCCACCCAGGCCTACTTCGACCGCTCCTGGGTGCTCTCGGATATCCAGCTGATCGAGTAGACGATTGAAGACACCAAGCCCGCTTCACTGGCTGTCCGAGTACGCCAGCAGCCGTCCGCCCCTCCTTATTTGGGATAGAGGCGTTGACGCACACGCCTATGGTTTCGTCTTTCCATCAGTCAGAAAAGAGTATCTGAGCCATCCTCCAAGCGGGAGCCTTTCATGAGCGAACATACTTACAAGATGATTGAGCTGGTTGGGTCTTCCCACACCAGCATTGAAGACGCGGTCAAAAATGCCATCGCGAAGGCTGATATCAATGAGAGCAAGATGCGGTGGTTCGAGGTTGTCGAAACCCGAGGGCATATAGATAACGGCAAGATTGCCCATTGGCAGGTGCGGGTGAAGATCGGGGCTACGTTGGATGATTGAAAGCAGGGTTCCCGATGCCATGGCGTGAATGGTACGACGCGCTCGCCAAGCCCTCGTGGACTCCAGCCCCGGCCACGATTGGACTGATCTGGTCGATCCTCTATCCGCTCATCATCGTTACGTTCGGGTTCGTGTTCGTTCAGACGATCCGAGGCAAGTTGCCATGGCGAGCGGCCCTTCCGTTCGCCATTAACCTCGGTGCGAATCTGATCTTCAGTCCCATCCAGTTTCGAATGCGGAATCTGCCGCTGGCATCCGCCGACATCCTGATCGTGCTGGGAACGATTCCGTGGATGATGGCCTCAATCTGGCCGTATCACCGCTGGGTGGCGGTGGCCCAAGTGCCGTATCTGGTCTGGGTGTCGATTGCCACGGTGCTGCAACTGCTGATTACCGCTTGGAATCGGTAGGAGCACTCTCGCCCCTGACCTGCCCCACTGATGGACGCAGTTGCTGCTCGCAGGACGCCGCAGGAGGGCGCACCGAAAAATCCGCCGCCGGCCAAAACACAAGCCGCAGAACGACTTGCGTCATCCTGCGGCTGCGTGCGAGATCGTGCGGAAAGGGCCAAAGCTCCCCGAGTAGGATTCGTCACAACCGCCGCATCCTCCGTGAAAACATGGGGGTCGGCAAGAAAGTGACTCAAAAAGCGACTCACTCGGAAGTTCGCAGGAAGTCGCAGGAGGCCGCACGGTAGTGGCGGTAGAATAAGGTCGGCTCATACTGGCCCAAGGAAACTGTCGTGATTGCGTCCGGCGTCGTCGACGAACTCAAGAAACGATTGGCGGCGGCCTATGGTGAACGGCTGCACGCGGTGGTCCTTTTCGGCTCCGAGGTCCGCGGAGATGCACGGCCGGACAGCGACATCGACGTGCTAGCCGTGCTCGAGACCCTCCCCGGCGACTATGGCGACGAACTGGAGCGGGGACTAGCGGCGGTGTATCCGGTCGCGCTGAAACTGGGCCGCCGCGTGAGCGTGAAACCCCTGGCACGCAAGGAGTATGAACGGGGTGACAGTCCACTGCTTCGCGAGGTGCGTCGTTCGGGCGTTGCGGCATGAAGGAGTTCATCCGCAGTCAGTGGGCGAAGTCGATGCGGTCCATCGCTGCTGCTGAGGCGACTCTCGAGACCGATCCAGACTCGGCCGCATCGAGGGCGTACTATGCGGCATTTCATGGTGTGACCGCGGTCCTCGCGGGACGCGGCATGGAATTCACGAAGCACACAGCGGTGCGGGCGGCCCTGCATCGGGATCTCATTCAGTCCGGTGCGATCTCCGCAGACCTTGGTCGTGAGTACGACTTCTTGTTGGATCTTCGCGAGACAGCCGACTACGGTGGCGTAGCCGAGGCTTCACTGGCGAGTGCGAAGAAGGCGATCGAAAAGGCCAGGACGATCTTGGCCGCGCTCGAGCCACTTTTGCCGAACGACGCAGCCTGAGAGACGCCACACATGCGGCTCCATACGAGCCCGTGTGACACCCTGCGAAGAAAGCTCCCCGAGTAGGATTCGTCACAACTGACCTATTCATCGGAAAAAATGGGGGTTCTGAAGCAGGGCGACTCATAATCCGACTCACTCGGCAGGGTCGGGAGGTCCGCACGAAGCCGCAGGGTGTCGCAGCAGGCAACCCCCGATTCGCTCCCGGCATCACCCCGCCCACCATCGGCCATCTGGTGGCACTTCAAAGTCATCTTGTCCCGAGTGTACCAAAGATGATACACTCCCCTGATGGCACCAGCCGGCCACGAGCACGACCGACGGCGACCGATTCTGGAGGTCGTGTTCTTCCGAACGGAGGCGGGCAACGAGCCGGTACGAGAGTGGCTACTCGGGCTGGCTCGAGAAGACCGAAAGACCGTCGGGGAGGACATTAAAACGGCCCAGTTCGGCTGGCCTCTTGGGATGCCACTCATTCGAAAACTTGCGACCGGGCTGTGGGAAGTGCGGTCGCATGTCAGCACCGGTATCGCCAGAGTCATGTTCACCGTGGACGGGCAGACGATGGTTCTCTTGCACGGTTTTCAGAAAAAGTCTCAGCGAACGCCCCCGGCTGACCTCATGACGGCAAAACGAAGACTCGCCCAGTTACGATCGGAGTGAATCATGAAAAAGACCCACATTGGCAGTAAACTCGACGATTTCCTCCAGGCAGATCGCCTACTTGAAGCAGCGACGGCAACGGCGACGAAGCGGGTCATTGCCCATCAGATCGCCACGGAAATGAAGCGACGTCGTCTCACAAAGATGGCGATGGCCAGTCGCATGAAGACGAGCCGTGCCGCTTTGGATCGGCTGCTTGATCCGAACAACCCATCGGTGACGATCGGCACCTTGGAAAGGGCCGCGGCCGCCCTGAACCGCCGGCTCAAGGTGGAACTGCGCTGACCGTTCATCGGCCCGCCTTTTCCAGAAGCAATTCGGCCACGCTTGAGCCTCTGTTGCCGGATGACGCCGACGGCAACGCTTGATCGACGCCGCTGGGTGCGGTTTGATGCGAGCCGGTGCAGCACCCTGCGACGAAAGCTCCCCGAGTAGGATTCGAACCTACAACCTAGCGGTTAACAGCCGCTCGCTCTACCGTTGAGCTATCGGGGAAAAGCACCCACGTACCCTAGCGTATTTCGCGGCTGAAATCGACCCGTTCAGCCTGCGTGCGGGGCCCGCTGTTTCTCGAGCAGCACGCTGTTGCCACGGGCGTTGTAGGCGATCGTGGTCATGAACGACCGCGTCAC
>Ga0082207_1000768_pt1 | contig 17270 bp, 14 predicted proteins | sample LakMenEpi10Aug09_FD_71540 | JGI IMG/M metagenome (GOLD analysis project Ga0082207, IMG submission 71540)
GTAACCCGAACCGTGAGGGAGGGAGCGTTAGTACACGGTCGATGGCTCCGCGTAACGATCACTCGAGTGCTCCCTCGTTTACACATCGGGTTACTGGGCCTGTGGCCCGGTGGCTTGTCTAGTAACCCGAACCGTGAGGGAGGGAGCGATAGTACACGGTCGATGGCTCCGCGTAACGATCACTCGAGTGCTCCCTCGTTTACACATCGGGTTACGGGGCCTGCGGCCCTGTGGCTTGGCTTAGTAACCCGAACCGTGAGGGAGGCAGCGTTAGTACACGGCCGATGGCTTCGCATGACGATCACTCGAGCGCTCCCTCGTTGACACTTCGGGTTACTGGGCCTGTGGCCCGGTGGCTTGTCTAGTAACCCGAACCGTGAGGGAGGCAGCGTCAGTACGCGGCTGATGGCTTCGCATGACGATCACTCGAGTGCTTCCTCGTTGACACTTCGGGTTACTGGTGTGAGCGCAAGCTGTGGACTTCCGGGGGAGATTTCGGTTCGTTTGGGAATCAGAGGTACCACCATCAAAACGCCAGCAACGACCCCAAGGGCGATGGCATACGCCCAAATATAGTACTCGGTTCTATGAAGGAATCCGAATTCTAGTGAGGATGTTAAAATCCAAAACGCGATGGTCTGAAAGATGGCCGGCCCCAACACAAGTGCGACTCCGAATAAAGGGAGGTAAAACCATCGACTCTTACTCCGCAGCGCCCCTAGCAGAAGAAAGCTAAGCAGGCCCATGGCCAAAGAAGTCCAAATGAACCAAATTCCCAAAGCAACCAAATCCCAGCCCGTCCATCCTTGTCTGTATACCGTTGTATCTCTTGTATTGCTGATCCACTTCGCACCTAATGCAAGTCCAGCCGAAATCGCTGTCAATCCTAGCATCGAGCGAATCGAGTACTGCCCGCTTCCTGCTTGATCCCTGGTGACCCAATAAAAATCGCTTCGTCGGAACATCTGACTCTGAAGCCATCCGGCTACCAAATAGATTGCCAGACCTCCCAGACAAATGATGGCCACGAATACGATTGGAACTCTGGGTGTCCATGCAATATTGAATCCAATGATCACAAGCATGGAGGTGGCTACCGAAAGAGGACCACCAAGCAAGAATCGTAGCAATCTGTCTGGAACATAGCTGTGTAGCAAAAGCCAGATTGCAAGGTACTGGGCTAACCACAACCCAACAGAGAAACAAGCTAGGAATCCTTCTTGCTTCAATCTGAGCGATGCGAACCCAAGATCCCCAACAAGGACCAGGATCGCCAGGAGGAGACTCCAGAGCAACTGAAATCCATCGAATCTTTGCGACAACTCTGGGGCACGGGTTTGTGAGTCCCCATCCCATTCACAAGAATCCTTATGGGAGTTGTGGTCTAACGGTCTCATATACCGATGCCATCAGGGGTACTCCAATAACCACCTCGCAAGTGGTCAAATACAAGCCTCTTTGCAGGCCCCCCATTGCCTACGCTCTGATCGTGCATGATCCCTTGACCACTCGCATCCAACTCGTAGACACATTGCCCATTGCACCATGTTTTGATCGGCCAGCCTTGAAGGGTCGTGCCGTGCCAAGGAGACCACTTCGATTTGGTCCACTGCTTGGTATTCTCGATCGTCCGGCATAGTTTTGGATCGACCAAAACGACATCGGCATCGTAACCGACCTCGATTCGTCCTTTGCCAACCATTCCCCAAACCCTAGCCGGTGCGTCGGCAGTCCAAGAAGCGATTTGATTCCAAGTGCACTCGCCTCGCGAGGCTCGATCCAACAGCAGTGCAAAATAGTTTTCGACAGCCGGTAGTCCACTTGGTGACAAAGGATACGGTTGCGATTTTTCTTCGAGCGTATGTGGGGCATGGTCGGTCGCTACCACCTGGATCTTGCCCTCGACCAAGGCTTGCCACAAAAGCTTATTGTCCTTGGCCGACTTGATCGAAGGATTCATCTGGATGAGGCTTCCGAGTCGATCGTAATCGTCCACGTTAAAGTACCAGTGGTGGGGGCATAGTTCCGAGGTGATGAGCCCTCCATGGGACTCCAGCAGAGGAATCTCATCGGCGGTGCTCACGTGCAGCACATGAAAGCGATGCTTATGCCTGACAGCTAGGTCGATCGATCGACGGGTTGCGACGATCGCCGCTTGGTAATCCCGGATTCGGGAGTGATCGTGGATCGTCAAGTTGCTTCCCAATCGAGCTTGGTTTCCGCGTACGGTCGACTCGTCCTCGCAATGCGCGCAAATCGGAACTTTTGTTTCTGCGAAAATTCGCTCAAGTGCTTCTTGTTCGTCGACCAGCAGATCGCCGGTGCTCGAACCGATAAAGATTTTGATCCCAGGAACACCGGTAGCGACTTTGAGCGCATCGATGTTCGTCGAGGTGGCCCCCATATAGAAACCGTAGTTGACCAGTGACTTGGACGCTGCGATGGCATACTTTTGCTCGATGAGCTCTTGGTTGATCGCAGCCGGTTTGGTGTTGGGCATTTCCAGAAAGCTCGTCACCCCACCGGCAGCACACGCTCGACTGGCCGTAGCGAGGTCTTCTTTGTGCGTCAGACCCGGCTCGCGAAAATGGACTTGGTCGTCGATCAATCCAGGAAAAAGAACAAGCTCCTGAGCATCGACGATTTGGTCTGCGCTGGTTGTTGCAGGTGCATCAATCGCAGCGATCTTGCCATCGCGTAGTAAAACGTTGCTGACCGCAACACCGCTGGGAAATACCACTTGGGCGTTTCGGATGAGCGTCGAACCTTGCACAGTCCGGGTTACCATGGGTGTAGACTCTCTTGAAAAAACAACAAAACAATTCATTGGACACGTTGCTAAACAATTATCTCTAAATCCTCTAGAATAGCGAGTCGACTGAGTCCACTTCCAAGCTAAAGGCAGCTGTTTTCATGACTTCCAAATCTAAATCATCGATCGTTTTTTTTCCGTTGCTCATGACCTTGCTGACCCAAGCTATCGGGATTCTCTGGGCCCAGGAACCCAGCCCATTCGATACAAGAGGTTGGAGCAACCGCATCGAGCAAGCCCTTCGAGACGGAAAGGCCGACCAAGCGCTCGAAGAAATCACTCGGACGATCGCCAAGTCGCCGGAATATTCCCAACTCTATTTGATCCGAGGATCGCTGCTGTTTCGAAGCGGCAAAATCGATGAGTCCTTGCCAGACTTTGACAAAGTCATCGAAATGGATCCCCCTCTGAAACCCTATCTCTGGCAGCGAGGAATCGCTCTTTACTACGCAGGGAAATATCAAGATGGCCTCGATCAGTTTGCTGTCCATCGCGATGTGAATCCTAACGATGTCGAAAACGCTTTTTGGCACTTCCTGTGCGCCGTAAAAATCAAAGGCCTCAAGGCGGCCCAAGACGATGTGCTGCTCTCGGGCAACGATCAGCGGGTTCCCATGATGCAAGTTCAGCAGTTGATCCAGGGGAAAGCCACCGTTGAGCAAGTCATCGCGGCGGCTGAAAAGAATCGCAAGCTCATCGACGGTTCGGACTACGATCGTTTCTACGGATACCTCTACGTCGGTCTGTACTACGATGCGATCGGGAACCGCGTCAAAGCACTCGAATGGATCGAGAAATGCGTCGCCTTGGACGTCTCTGGATACATGGGAGATGTTGCAAAGGTTCACCTCGATACCCTTAAGAAGGAACTCGTGGGCGGAGAATCACCCAACAAACAGAAAGGGAAATGGGTTTCGCTCTTCAACGGAAAAGACCTGACGGGTTGGACTCCCAAGATCCGTGGATTTAAACTCGGAGAAAACTATGCCGATACCTTCCGCGTCAAAGATGGGATGATCCAAGTCCGCTACGACGGCTACGAAAAATTCGATGAACGCTTTGGCCACCTGTTCTATGACGGTGTGTACTCGAAGTACCGGCTTCGAATCGAGTATCGCTTCGTGGGCGAGCAAGCCTCTGGGGGGCCGGGATGGGCGATCCGCAACTCTGGAGTGATGCTCCACGGACAACGCCCTGAAACCATGACCATCGATCAGGATTTCCCTTGCTCGATCGAAGCCCAATTCCTAGGCGGAAATGGAACCGACGCTCGAACCACATTGAACCTCTGCACACCCGGCACCCATGTTGAAATCGGTGGAAAGCTCTTCACCCCACACTGCACGAATTCCAAGTCAAAAACTTATCATGGCGACCAGTGGGTTACTGCTGAGTTTGAGGTCTTGGGCAACGAAGTCATCCGACACATCATCGATGGCCAAGTCGTCTTGGAATACCAACGGCCCCAACTCGATCCTAACGATGCCAGTGCCAAACCACTGATCCGCGATGGAATGGTTCGCATTGAAAGTGGAACGATCTCTTTGCAATCCGAAAGCCATCCGATCGACTTTCGAAAAGTCGAAATCATGGTGCTCGAATAAACTCTTTGGCAAGCAGTAACTGCTTGAACGCTCCGGATGCCTTTAACCTTTGACAACCGTTTCGTACGCGAACTACCTGGTGAAACAGCCTCATCAGGTTCGTCCCGCAAGGTGCTCGGTGCGTGTTACTCGCCTGCCTTGCCAGTCCAACCCAGCGATCCGAAACTCTTGGCTTATGCCCAAGAAGTGGCCGATCTGCTTGGAATCACGGAATCCGAAATTTCATCGGATTGGTTCCTCGATGCATTTTCTGGACGCAAATTGCTCGAACCGATGCAGCCGTTTGCGATGTGTTATGGAGGCCATCAGTTCGGGCATTGGGCAGGGCAACTTGGAGACGGACGAGCGATCAATCTCGGTGAAGTGATCAATCGAGATGGTCAGCGCTGGATGCTCCAACTCAAAGGTGCCGGTCCGACGGCTTACTCTCGAAATGCAGATGGCTTTGCCGTCTTGCGCTCGAGTGTCCGAGAGTTTCTCTGTTCCGAGGCGATGCACCATCTAGGGGTTCCGACGACACGCGCGTTGTCGTTGGTCGGTACTGGAGACCTCGTGGTTCGGGATATGTTCTACGATGGTCGTCCGAGGCGAGAGCCAGGCGCGATCGTCTGCCGAGTCGCACCGACTTTCGTTCGATTTGGTAACTTCGAAATATTCGCAGCACGCCAAGACATCCCCAATCTTCGAAGACTCATCGAATATGTAATACGCACCGATTTTCCCGAACTGGTGCAAGGCAAAGAGCACGTCGACTCGGCTATCATTGTCCAGTGGTTTCGAGAGGTTTGTCGCCGAAGTGCAGTGATGGTTGTCCATTGGATGCGTGTCGGCTTTGTCCATGGGGTGATGAACACCGACAATATGTCGATTCTGGGACTGACGATCGACTATGGGCCCTATGGGTGGCTCGAAGACTACGATCCAACTTGGACACCCAATACAACCGATGCAGAAGGCCGCCGCTACTGTTACGGTCAGCAACCTCAAATCGCTTATTGGAATCTTGCCCAACTCGCCAACGCTATCTATGCGTGTGTAGAAGATAAGGAATCGCTTGAGGGAGCCATGGAGTTGTACGTTCAGACGATGCAGAGCCAGTGGCAAGAAACGATGCTCGCCAAACTCGGGCTCCTGCGCTGGACCAGCGCCGAAGACTCATTGATCGAGTCGATGTTTGAACTACTCCGCGCGGCAGAAACCGATATGACATGGTTCTATCGACTCCTGGGGACTTGGCCCGTCGCACAGGCTCATCGAAACGACCCAGAGCAAAGATCCAAGTCGGCATTGAAACACTTTCACGAGGCCTATTACCGGCCAGAGCAATGCGACGGGGTCTACGTCAAGCGTTTGGTCGATTGGCTCGATCGCTACGATCAGCGTGTCATGGAGGATCATACCGATCCGAGCAAGCGGCAAGCAACCATGGAGCTTGCCAATCCCCTCTACGTGCTTCGAAACTATCTTGCTCAAGAAGCGATTGACCGAGCTCAAGAGCATGGGGATCCGAGCGATATCATGCGATTGTTGGAAGTTCTGAGGAACCCTTATAAGGAACAAATCGGCATGCAGCGCTATGCTCAGAAGCGTCCCGAGTGGGCTCGAAATCGTCCAGGCTGCTCGATGCTCTCGTGCAGTTCCTAGTTTCAATCTATCCTTTTGAATCGACCCAACTGGTTACAAACAATTCTGGCCATTGGTCTGGATCGATCCGTTGGTTAGAGGACCAGTCGACCGGTTGGTTCTCATCGCGGTAAGCGTGAATGCGACCCAGACCGATCACTAGGGCGGTCGATCCACGCAGTTCGATACCCGTCGATTCGTCGATACCGATGCCGATGAGTTTCTTGTTCATGGTTACAGCTTTCGCCAAGCGATCAAAGCGATTTTTTTGGGTGAAGTGCTGATCGATGATCACCTTTGGCACGAGCCCAAAGCCTTCCGACATCGCAGGCTCGCTGGCACCGTCGGCGATCATGTTTTTCGACAAGATCGCTGCCCCTGCGCTCGTGCCGCCCAAGACTCCTCCTCGGCGCAATAAGGCATTGAATCTTTCGATCAGCACTGTGCCATTGAAACGCTCAGCAAGTCTGCTTTGATCGCCTCCGGTGATCCACACGGCCTGAGCCTGATCGATCTTCTCGCCAAATTTTGGATCCTTGGCCGCTCGATTGTCCTGTGCATGAACCACAGCAACCTCTTGCCAACCCCGGGACTTCCAAAGCTCAAGCCATGGGGAATAATCACCCCCATCCGATCTGGGTGAGGCCGTCGGAATGAGCACGAGCGTGGAGTTCTTCGAATTGGATAATTCGCAGAATCGATCTAGAATCGAATCCGGGAGTTTACCACCTCCGCACATCAAGATCGCTCCGTGAGCTTTCGAGTGCTCCTCTTGGACTGCAGCGTGCAAGCGACTAGTTAGGGGATTTGCGCATAGCGTGGTTGCTCCGAGCGAGAGGATTTCGCGGCGATGGTAGTGGCCTTTATCCATCCTGTTTCAAGCCTTCAATAGCGGCGTTTATGCATCGCATCGATCCCTTTTTGGACGACAGCGATGATTTGCTCGTGGAGGGTTTGTATGTCGGTATTGGCATCGATCATGGCCGTGGTGCCACCGCAGCGTGGCAATTGATCGATGAATCCCCTGCGTACTTTTTGAAAATATGCAATCCCGCGTTTTTCGAGTCGGTCTTGGCCGCGTTGGATTCTCGATGCAGCAATCTCTGGATCGATATCCAGAACGATGGTCACATCGGGCATGCAGCCTGCGGTTGCAATTTGGCCCACTTGCCAGAGGTCTTCGACATCCAAGCCACCTGCGGAGCCTTGATAGACGACATTTGCCAGTAGGAATCGATCGCAAACGATCGTCTCTCCGGCCTGCAAGGCTGGTTGGATATTTTCGGCAACGAGTTGTGCTCTTGCGGCCATGTACAAGAGCATTTCGGTGGTATTGGCCAGCGGGATGTCTTCGCGATGAAGAAGAATTTCTCGAATAGCCGTACCGAGTTTGGTCGATCCTGGATCGCGGTGTGTTTGAACGCGATGGCCTTGAGAGGTTAACCAACTTGCCAACAGTTCGATTTGGGTGGATTTGCCTCCGCCATCGATACCGTCTAAGGTGATGAACATTGTATGCCGCCCTACATCGTAAAGGAGTCCATGTCTTCTTGCGGAGCGACTTGGTAGCCTTGCGGTTCCATGGAGCATCCAGCCCGTCCTTGGCTCAGCGAACGAATCGCACTGGAGTAGCCGAAGAGTTCTTTGAGGGGAACCAGCGCGTTGACTTGCGTGATGTAGCCTCTTGACTCGGTCTTCTCGATGAGTCCTCGGCGTTGTTGCAAGTCGCCGACGATTTCACCGAGGTAATCCGCTGGGGTCGATATATCCATCTTCATGACCGGTTCAAGGAGTGCCGGACCGCCAAGTTTGAGGCCTTCATCGAAAGCATCACTTGCAGCGATGCGAAACGCGACTTCATCGGATCCGACTTCTGCTGTCTCTGCTCCAAGGATGCTGATACGGATCCCAGTCAGCGGGAAGGATCCGATGAGTCCACCACCTTCGGCTCTGTTTTTGAGCTCTTCGAGAGCCGCTTGGCGCAAGTTTTCTGGAAGCATTTTTTCAGGCGGAGTTCGATCCAGCACGATCACCTTGGCCGAAAGATCTTCGAGCGGCTCAAAGCGAACTTGCAATCGTGCAAAGAGCGTTTGCGAACCGATTTGGCGATTGCACTGACCGGTAACCTGGGCAACCTCTCGGATCGTTTCGCGATACGAGACGCGAGGCTTGTAGAATTTCACGTTCAATTGGTAGTCGCGAACAAGCCTGTTCTTGATGACTTCCAAGTGCAATTCGCCCATTCCAGAAATGATCGTCTGTCCCGACTCGGCGCTTTCGCTGGCGTGGAACGTTGGATCCTGCCGTTTGAGCATATCGAGGACTTCAGCGAGCTTCTTCCTTTCGGTGGAGTTCTCTGGTTCGATCGCCATCGAAATGACCGATTGAGCGAACTGAATCGATGGCAATTGAACCATCTCGCGGGTGTCGCACAAGGTATCCCCAGTGATCGAATCGCGAGGACCGATCGCGCAGGCGATATCACCGCACTCGAGGGTATCGATTTGGCCTTGTCGATCTTTTTTCGAGGCATGGATCTGCCAAAGCTGCGCGACGTTTTCTTTTTTGTCTCGGTTGGGGTTGTAAACGCGCGAGTTGGATTCGAGTTTTCCAGAGTAGACCCGAATCCAAAACATATCACCGGTCTTGGCCGGCAGGATCTTGAAGACCAGTGCGCAAAAGGGATCCTTGGGATCGGGCTTACGAAGAATTTTCTTGTCGGGTTTTTTCGGATCGCATCCTTCCACTGCAGGTCGATCGATCGGACATGGTAGATACGAACCGACTGCATCGAGCAGCGGTTGGACTCCAACCCCGTGCAGAGCCGATCCGCAAAGAACCGGCTGGATGGCTTGACTGATGCAAGCTTCCCTAAGCGTTTTGCGGATGAGTTCAGCGGGGATGGGTTGCTCCTCCATGGCCAAGACCATCATCTCTTCGCTATGGCTATAGAGTTTTTCGAGCATGACGTTTCGCCAATCGCGAGCGTCGGCAACGAGATCCTCGGGGATGTCTTGAACGTTGACCGTTCGGCCTGCATCCTCGGTGCTGAAGGTCAGGAGCTTCATATCGACCAGATCGATGATCGCTCGAAACGGATCGTCTGTGTGAGAAGGGCCTTGCCCGACGGGGATCTGAATGGCCACAGGATCAGCACCTAGCCGTGGTCCAATTTCGTCGAGCACTCGATAAAAGTCTGCACCTTCGCGATCGAGTTTATTGATAAACACGATCCGAGGTACACCGTACTTATTGGCTTGCCGCCAAACCGTTTCGCTTTGGGCTTCAACCCCTTCTCGGGCGCTAAAGACCACGACAGCACCATCGAGCACGCGCAAGCAGCGTTCGACTTCGGCGGTGAAATCGACGTGGCCTGGGGTATCTAGAAGGTTGACCGAGCAGTCTTTCCAGCGGAAAGTCACGCAAGCAGCAAAGATGGTGATCCCACGTTGCTGCTCTTCGGGGTCATCGTCGGTTTCGGTCGTGCCCGAATCGACCGCCCCTGCGCGGTGTTTGGTTCCGCTCATGTAGAGCATCTGTTCGGTAACGGTGGTTTTCCCAGCATCGATATGCGCGATGATACCGATGTTGCGGATCGTTTTAAGCTCACGAGCCATGCGTCAAAACGCTCAAGCGTTCCAATTCGAGTAAGTTCGGTTTTCCAAGCCAGAGAGTTTTAACTCGGTTGCTTGCGCAGGTCGAGCCATTCGCTGTGGAAAACTCCTGGACGATCGAGCCTTTGGTAGGTGTGAGCACCGAAATAATCCCGTTGGGCCTGGAGCAAATTCGACGGCAAGCGGGCCAGACGGTAGCTGTCATAGTAGCCTAATGCGGTGGTAAAGGCTGGGACAGGGAGTCCTAGATGGCTAGCTGCCATAACAACAGCTCGCCAGGATTCCTGAGCGTTTTCGATCGCTTTTTGGAAGTAGGGGTGGAGCAGGAGGTTTTCGAGGTTTGGATCGGCATCGAAGGCCTCTTTGATCCGATCGAGGAATTGGGCACGGATGATGCAACCACCTCGCCAGAGCAATGCACAATCGCCGTAATTGAGCCCCCAGTCAAGTTCCTTGCTGGCCTCTTGCAGTTGCACGAAGCCTTGAGCATAGGAGCAAATTTTGGAAGCATATAGAGCATGTCGAACCGCTTCGATGAACTTCTTGCGATCGGAGACCAAGCCTTTGACGGCTGCATCGAAAGCCGGATTATGGGATGGAACCGGAGCCGTCAGAACTTTGCTTGCTCGAACACGAGCTTCTTTCATCGCGGCCAAACATCGGGCATAGACCGCGGTGGTCACCAAGGTGCTCGGAACACCCAGATCCAGTGCCAATTGACTCATCCACTTGCCAGTACCCTTGGCACCAGCAACATCGAGGACTTGGTCAACCAAGTATCCGCTTCCACCTTGATCGTCTTTGACGCTGAAGATGTCGCGGGTGATTTCGATCAAGTAGCTTTGCAGCTCACCGCGGTTCCAGTCATCAAATACGCCGTAGAGTTCCTCGTTAGAAAGTCCTGCGGCTTCTTTGAGCAGCAAGTAGGCTTCGCAAATCAACTGCATGTCGCCGTATTCGATGCCATTGTGAACCATTTTAACGTAGTGACCAGCACCGCGTGGACCGACCCATTCGCAGCATGGGATGTCGTGCTTGGGGCCTACCTTTGCCGAGATAGCTTGAAAGATCGGTTTGATGGTCGGCCAGGCCGCTTTGCTACCACCGGGCATCAGGCTCGGGCCCTTGAGGGCACCTTCTTCTCCACCTGAAACACCCGATCCGACGAACAAGAGTCCTTTGCCTTCGACCTCCTTGGTTCGTCGTTCGGTATCGACATAGTGGGTGTTACCACCGTCGATCAAGATATCGCCTGGTTCGAGGTGGGGCGTGAGTTGATTGATCAGCTCGTCGACCGCAGGCCCAGCCTTCACGAGCATCATGACCACGCGTGGCCGCTTGAGGTTCTTGACCATGTCGACGATCGAATGGCAACCGACGAAGTTCTTTCCTTTGGCTCGGGTCGCTAGAAGTTCATCCACTTTGTCGGTCGTACGGTTGTAGACGGCAACTTTGTATCCTCGGCTCTCGACGTTCAGGGCCAGGTTCTCACCCATAACAGCCAAACCGATCAGACCGAAATCACATAAATCGCTCATGTTAGAACCTTCTTACTTTCTGCTTTCACAATACGGGTGACAAAGTTTTGGCCCATTCTAGGCTAAATCGAGGGTCGCCACAATCGAAAGGATTGTTAGGCACAAGCCCAAAAAAGCATGGCAATTTGCCATGCAGCTACAATAACCCGCACTGTTTATCTAATTTTTCCCCCCCTCTTAGCGACGAGTGATCGAGTATGAAAAGCCACCCACTTTCTACAAAAGTATATCTAACCCTTGGATTGTCCTTGGGCCTGGGTGTTACTTCCACCTTCGAGGCATCGGCTGAAGACTGGCGCCAGTTCCGAGGGGGTAGCGCCCTGAGTATTAACTCCAAGTCACAACTCCCAGAGAATTGGACCGAGCCTCCGCAGGCGGCTTGGAGAACCCCGATCCCAGGCAGTGGATGGTCTCAGCCGATCATCGTCGGCGACAAAGTCTTTGTCTCTAGCGCCGTGCCGAGCAAAGGTGGTAAGCCCAAAGGAATGAGTGGCGGTGTGATGGATCCGAGCACGATGGGGAAAGCGGCTAAGCCCAAGGATCCCGTCTCGTGGAAGCTCGTTTGCTTGAGCCTCGCCAATGGCCAGATCCTTTGGGAGCAAACAGCCATTGAAGCTATCCCAGCATTTGCGAAACATGCATCGAATACATTCGCAACGGAAACACCGGCTGCCAGCAACGATACTGTCTTTGCTTACTTCGGTGCAGCAGGTTTCTTAGCAGCTTACGATTTTGAGGGTAAGCAAAAGTGGACCAAGAGTCTCGAACCGCAAAAGATCAGCAACGATTTCGGAACCGGTAGCTCACTGGTGCTTATCGAGAAAGACGATCCGAGCCAAAGCCGACTACTTCTGCAAGAGTACAACGAGCAGTCTGCAATCCTCTTGTGTATCAATCCAGCCGACGGTCAGGAGATCTGGCGAGCAGAAAGGCCCAAAGGATCTGCTTGGAGCACACCGATCTTGTGGTCCAACGACGGAACCGATGAGATCGTCACAGGGGGCCAAGGCTCCGTGATCGCTTACGAACTTGCATCGGGCAAGGAACGATGGAAGCTTGGTGGACTCGATACCTCCTTTTCCTGTTCGCTCGTGGCCGATGAATCGGCAGTCTATTTCGGTACTTCAAGCCCAGGTAGCCGAGCCCCGATTTATGCGGTTGCTAAAGGGCACACCGGAGACTTGACGCTCGCCAAAGATGCAACCAGCTCCCAATCCGTGCTTTGGTCGGGCTTCAAAAGCGGTGCGGGGATGCCTTCGCCGGTTGTTGTCGGAGACTACCTCTATTTCTTTGGCAATACCGCTACGTGTTACGAGAAGAAAACCGGCAAAGAGGTCTACCGTAAACGCATGCCCGGTGGAACCCTCGTCGCGGGTTGTCCGGTTGTCGTCGGTGACAAGATCTATATGTTCAACGAGTCGGGGAATATGATCATCGTCAAGTCCGGTCCGGAGTTCCAAGCCGTCGAATTGGCCACTGGTTCCAAAGACGAAGTCTACTGGTCAACTCCTGCGGTAAGCTCAAATTCGATCCTAGTCCGCTCTTCGGATGCCATCTACTGCTACCGGTAGCGATCGCTAGATCCTTTGCAAGATTCCAACTTCCCATCACTCTGGTTATGATATATTCCGGAGTTCCGATCCCATTGGATCTCGGAAGTTTTTTCTTCTTGCGTTTCCTCTTTGAGCCTAACTTGTGAGCCAACCATCCCACGAGCCTATCCTGATTAATTGTCCGCAATGCAAGGCCAAGCTCAAGGCACCTTCATCGATGGCAGGTTCACGGATCGATTGCCCAAAGTGCCATGCCAAGGTACTCGTGCCTGGCATCCTGTCGAAAGCAAATTCGACTAGCGACGATGACCAATGGTTCTCGCTCGAAGCTCCGGAAACTGCAGCCCCAGAGGAATCTGCAACAGAAAAATCCTCTACTGAAAAGAAGCCATCGACCAACTCGGACGATCCTCCTCGAAGTCTCTTTGACGAAGATCTTCCCGATCTGATCCCACTGCAAGACCCCCCCTCGGCCCCGAACTTGCCCAACCCAAACTCGGCTGCTGCGAATTCGGCTGCTGCAAGCCAATCGGCACGAGCTAACTCGCGAACTAACACGCGAAGTGAGCAAGCTCTTCGCGAGGCGTTATCGGGCAGCGAGGATCTCTTTGAGGATCCAGCAGACTCCCCAAAGCAATCGGGCGCCAAGCCGTCGCAAACCAGACCATCTGCGGGCAAACCTGCAACTGCAAAAACGTCCAATGCCGAGTATTCGGTAAGTTGTAAAGTTTGCAATTCAATCATTTCGGTCCGAGAGTCCAAAGCCGGTACTCAGGTCAAGTGCCCGGACTGCCATTCGATGATCTTGATCCCGCCACCTCCGGTGAAAAAGGCTCCTGCGGATATCAAGATCGATGAGCTCGAAGCCGCCGTGCAGCTTGCTCCGGTCGAAGGCAACAATCCTCGTATCGTTTCGCGCGCTTCGGTCAATACCAAGGATATCTTGAGCAAAGCCTCCCAGGAATTGGAACGCGAACGACGAGAGATCCAGGATGTCAAAGGTGCATTCGACTCCAAAGAGTGGCTGTCTCGCAACTTTGGTTTCCTTAGCGACAGGCGATTGGTCTTAGCCCTCCTTGCGCTGAGCCTTGCCACCACCGTGGTTTATTGCCTTCAAGGTCTTGTGTCACACAGCGCAGAGTCAACTTTGCAGACGTTGCTACAGACTCTCAGGCACCCACTGTTAATGGCTCTAACCTTCCCAATCCAGCTTGCGATTTTTATTCTCGCTGTAGCTGTGATTCCTAAGTCCGCCAATCGAGTCAAGCTCATCGAGCCTTGGCCGTTTTTCCACAACGTCAAAGACTACTTAGGTCCTGCGTCGGTCGGATTCGCAGTGTTTTTGCTATTAGGGGTACTGGCTGGTCTGTTAAGCTCCAGTTTATCGGTCATCAAAGTACCAACGCTTTTGCAAGATGCATTCGCGCAAATGCTTGTTTGGGGCTGCTTGCCAATCATCTACCTGAGCATGCTCGAGTCGCAAAGTTATACGAAGCTCTTTTCGGCGAGTATCTTCAAGTCGATATCAGCCAAACCCGATGCCTGGGGGGCGATGTATATGCAGTCGGCAATAGCTTGGGTGATGTACTTTGTCTTCTGGCAAATCGGGATTGTCAAAGGGCCAGCAATCAGCATGTTGGCAGGTTTCGTCTATCCCTGGTACATTTGCTTTGTCGCCAACCAGTACGGTGTGCTTGCTGGACGTATAAGCGACGTGACCGATTTGGGATACGAAGGTGTCTTTGCGGAGAGCGAATGAAACCAGCGATCGATCCAGAACAACAGGCTGAGCGCAAGGCTTTGCGGCAGTTAATTCTATTTATTTTTGGTGAAACACTCATCAGTGTGGCGCTTTTGGCACTCAATGCTGGGATGGTCTTTGGGCTGGTTCAAGCTTTGGGCTGGTTGTTTCCCCGTTTCGACCTCGCCGATGAACTCAGTCCCTCGGCGATACAGCAACTGATTATTTATACCTTGCCTGTGTTGCTGCTGTTCTTGGAATGGTATGCATGGGATGTCTTATCCTCCGTGCGTAAAAGCAATCGATAAACCATGGTTCATTATGTGCTCTGCGCAGTAGGTAGCTCGGGTGACGTTCACCCGTTTGTTGGACTCGGACAAAGACTCCAACGCAGAGGGCATCGCGTTAGCCTCATCACCGCAGGATATTTCCGAGAGCTTGCCCTAGCATCGGGGTTCGATTTCCACGACACGATGCCCGAATGCGATTTCCACGGATTGGTCAATGACCCCGAATTGTGGCATCCCACCAAAGGAACCAACAAGGTCATGCAGCTTGCAGTTCGAAAGAATCTCGAACCGACCTATCGAGCGATCGAGCAACTCTACAAGCCGGGAGCAACAAGGATTGTCGCATCGACTCTGAGTTTTGGAGCTAGAGTAGCCCAAGAGAAACTCGGTGTACCTTTGGTGAGTGTTCATCTATCGCCGGTTATTTTTCGAAGTGAGTTCCAAGGCCCCAGGCTCCCACGCTTGGCGCTGCATTTAGGTCCGCGTTGGTTCAAACGTTTCCAATGGTGGGTTGCCGATCGTTGTGTGATCGATCCGATGATCTGCCCATGGCTCAACGAGTTCCGTGGCAAACTCGGACTTGCTCCGGTTCGAGGAGTCTTTCGCGATTGGTGGCATTCACCGACTCGTGTTCTTGGGTTTTTCCCCGATTGGTTTGCACCCAAACAGCCCGATTGGCCGGCTCAAACGGTCTTAACAGGTTTTCCTCTTTACAGCGAAGAGGGGATAACCCCGATGCCCGAGGAGCTCGAGCGTTTTCTGGCCAGCGGTCCTGCTCCCATTGCGTTTACTCCCGGTTCGGCGAATATTTTCGGTCATAAGTTCTTTCAAGCGGCAGCAGATACTTGCGCGCGACTTGGGAAACGAGGGATCCTCTTGACGCGATTCCCCGAGCAGATCCCCACGACGCTGCCCGAGAATGTAAAGCATTTTGACTATGCTCCGTTCAAGGAACTCTTGCCTCGCTGCGAGGCCCTCGTGCATCACGGAGGAATCGGTTCGTTGTCACAGGCTATGGCTGCCGGTATTGCGCAAGTGATCATGCCGATGGGATTCGATCAAGTCGACAATGCCCATCACATCAAACGGCTTGGTGTGGGCGACTACCTAGTCCCATCTCGATTCGACGGCAACCGGCTTGCATCGACCCTAAAAAACTTGCTTGGAAATCCTCGAACCTCGCCGGCTTGCAAGCAGGTTGCAAACCGGATCGCACAAGTCGACTCGCTTGAATTGGCTTGCGACGTGATCGAATCTAAATAGCTCTAAAGATTTTCTGGTGCGCCATGCCGGATTACTCGCTTCGGAATCGGTAATTTTTAAGGCGTTGGTCATCGGAGTTCTGGTTACGTTCAATCTTCCCGAGCTCGAAGTCCCCGGGCTAGCGTTAGTGCCCCCCGATCGCCGGTGGCGAGGGCGCAAAGTCGCAGGCACATACCATGTGCCGTCCGCCAAATTTAATCGGGTGCACTTGAGTCCCTGGCTGACGGCACTATCGAGACGATCAACCGCCCCACCTCCTGCCAGGCCCATAGTACCTCATCGCTCTGGAGGACTGTCGTTGGCTGATGGAGAGTTATTGTCACGAATCCAATTGATACATAAGTCTGCGACCTTTGCTGATGCGAGCATTGTATTATGAGTATGGTTTACGATGCGATATTCATCGACTCGATAGCTTTGCGTACTACTGATAGGTACGGTGAGATCAAATCGCCCAGCAATCGCGAGCTTACCGCATCCTGACAGGCACGGAAGATGAAAGTCAGTGCGGGAAAGAACAGATCGATGATCAAGTAAAGGGCCGAAGGGATATCGGAGAAATGATGGAATTGAAGCAGTGATTGGAATCTGTGAGAATGGCGGGGCAAGAAAAACGATCGGACCTCGCCAATCGACTTGAGCCACAGCAAGCACCGTCGCAAAGCAACCAAGGCTATGCGCTACGATTCCAGTGGGTTTGCTGGTCGCGAGATCTTCTGCAAGCCGATCGACAATCGTCCGAAGGGGTAAACCAAGGCTGGGATATCGAAACAGAGACGCCGACATTGATCTATGCTGCAAATTTCCCAGGAGCGGCCGAAAGGCGACGGACACGACACCAAAGCCATGTACTACTCGCACCAGCTGCCTTTTGCAGTCGATGTCATTCATCACAACGTTCCCCACTTCACTTTATCCGCAGCGTTACCCATCATGATACAGTTCCGGGATCAAGTGCGACGCTCGATTCTTAACGACTGAATAACGTTTTCTTAGGAGATTAGACGGGATTCCGTACCGAGTTCGCCAGCAGAGGCAACTTGGATAGCTCTTTTAAATTGGGGACAGACCCTCAGGTGATAGTTAGTTAAATTGGGGACAGACCCTTAGGTGAGAGTTGCGGGAATGCAAGCAATTTTTTTGATGGCTGACGGCGGAATCGAAGCATGATTCCACCCAAACAGGGGGATTTCCATTCGAATCCACCCCTTTTTCTACCCTCTCGGCGCAGT
>Ga0082207_1000770_pt1 | contig 17234 bp, 10 predicted proteins | sample LakMenEpi10Aug09_FD_71540 | JGI IMG/M metagenome (GOLD analysis project Ga0082207, IMG submission 71540)
GAAAACTGTTATGCCACCACCAATTACGCCAATGAAAACACGCCAGAATAAACGACCTGCAGGTGTCTTTCTAATCCAAGTGCGAAAGTTCATTTTGTTTTTGTGATTACCGTTTCTTTCCCGTATGCAGCAAATGCTATCTCTTCTCGGCGCTTTCGATAACTAGCCGAAGCTCCCGAAATTAAGTGCTCAAACCGGGTGCTTGATTTGATTAAGGGGTGAAGTTCGGCGGCGGTTGCTTGCTCGCCAAATACTGGTGGTGCCTGATCGATTTCTTGCACTTTGATGTGGGGGTGTAGAAAACGATAGACAAGTGCTAAACGTCGCAAACCCAACATGATTACATGGCGAGAACCACGACTAATGCGATCCTGTACTAGCAAACGCTTATAAGTAAGGCCTGAGGATTTCTTTCCCTTAGGCGCAGTTGCTAACTGGTAGAGCATGTTCGCAATTTCTTGACCGCCAGTTGTATCTGGAAGCTCCGCGCATTTTGCTGACAATCTTTGGCGCACCGCAGGATCTTGCAACATCTTTACTTTCGCAGTGATGTCAGCTAAATCTGCTTGATCGGCGCGCAGTGCAAAACCAAAATCATTACACCAACGTGCGCGAGCTTCCTGATCGTCGGTGCCTCGAATATTTGAAACAAAGACTGTTGGAACTTGTGCTGGCAAAAGTTCATGAACTCCGTTGTAACCAGTTGCACAAATTCCTGCATCAAAGGCGTGTAACACCTTTGCTAATGGGAAATAACGTGCAACCTTAAGATCAAGACCTTCAGGTGCAAGAGACTTTCCATCTTTATCAACTGGGGCCTTGGTTAAAATTACTTGTAAATCTTTCCAGCCAAGCAACCCTGATAGTGCAGCAGTCATTTTTTCATTGACATCGCCTTCGCCAGTTCCTAATTGAACTAGGACAGTTGGACGGTTTAAATCTAACCCAAGGGCCTTTCTGGCTTCCTCTCGTGTCATTGCATCCTCTTTACGGAAAAGTGACACAGGTGCGGTTAGAACTGCTTCCTTACGAGTTGCAGTTGGCCCAAAGTCATAAGCACGTGCAATATCACCAGGTTCAATTACCTTATCCATCATCGCTGATTGCAAACCTAAAACAAAGCGTTGTGGCTTCTTTTGCCACAAACCACGTCGAACCCAAACAAGCTTTAAATCAGGGTTTGCATTCTTTGCTGCAATCACACCTGGATAAGGAATCACGCCATCAAATGACAAAACTTTTGCATTAGTTTCTTCAGCTAACGCCAGCAATCGATCACGTAGGTATACATCCCATTTTTCTCGTGACATCCACATGCGGTCTTTGCCTGGAATATATTCGCAACGAATTCCCATAAAAGCTGGAATTTCAGCAATTCCACCCGCCATTGAAACAATAATTGGGTTTGCAACCTCTTTAAGTGCCAGGGCTACAGCACTTGCACGGGCCAAGTGACCCATACCAACACCATTGCTTGTCGCAAGGATGATTGTTGGTTTGCTCATATTCCTAGCCTACCTGAATCTCTTTTTAACAATGATGCCAACAGTCAACAGCGCTAAAGCAATACCAACCCACTGCCAAAAGGAAATTGGAAAAGGTGCGTGTTCGGGTAGGTCAGCACTTCTTTCGGTAACTTGTGAGTCAATCTTTATCAGCGAAACAACACCAGCATGATCCGAATTAAGATTATTCGGCGGCAAAGCTCCAATCAATTGCGATGCAATTGGACTAGCCCCGTTACGAACAAAAATGTAATCTAAACGATCACTATAGCCAGCAAAATTGCCCATCTGTTGCGAGTATTTCAAGCGGATCGGATCTGGGCCGGTGAGCAAGGCATTCATCCCCCACGTATTGTTGATCGGATCTAAAGCATTGGGTCCTACATCAATGAACCCAGCTTCACTCATTAGTAAGTAAGCATTACAGATTGCTGTGCCACCTGGGCAGGTTGCACTTGCTGTTGGTTGCCCACCTGCGTTTGGATCATCCTTAGTGCGCGGATCTCGAGGATCACTATTGAAGTCCCCCATGATGACGATTGGATTCTTAGTATCCTTCAAATCAGCAATAAGTTGTTGTGCTTGCTTTGCAGCGTTAGGAACTTCATTTTCATCCCACAGTGATTCCAGATGGGTAGTCACAAAACGAACAGGTGTATTGCCTATTTGAATATCTGCCCACGAATATCCACGATAAATAGTCATAATGGTTGGAACAATTGTGTAAGTCGTTTCGTATTCCGAATTTCCAACCGCTAAAACCTTGTCAGATAGCTCTGATCGAATCGCCAATGCATCAGCAATTTCAAAGCCGCAAGCTGCTTTATCTTGACCAAACAATGGTTGAAAAGTTTCTGGATCATTCACCATAGTTAAGTAAGGCACTGCACTTATGGAAAAACCAGTATTAAATGCTGTTTTTCCATTCTTTGTTGCTAATTCGTACTCTTGCCCCTGTGCTTTAGTAGCCTTCAAAAATTGCTCAGTGAAGTTAAAAACTTCGGTGCGCTTACTCCACAGATTTTTCTTACAAAACCAAATTGTTGCTTCTTGTATACCAATCACATCAGGGCGAGCAGCAATAACTTCTGCAGCCAGCTTTGGTGCACGCTTACTAAAATCAGTCGCTTTAACTTGATCCCACATGAATTGTGCTGCTGCCGGTAAATTGGGAATCAAATCCATAGCCACGCCAACATCTGCACCTAAGTACAGATTGCGAGTCATCACCGTTATCTGCGGTGCTTCTGCCCGTGCCGCAGAAGTCGGGGCAAGCATTAGCGCTACAAGTGTTAAAACAAGAAAGCGCTTCATAAGACTAATTACCCCAAGATGAATGAAGTGGACGTCCTTCTGCGTAACCAGCCGAAGATTGAACGCCAACAGTTGCACGATCAGCAAACTCGGTAATGTTCTGGGCACCAGCGTATGTAAATGAAGAACGAACTCCGGCGATGATTTCATCCAACAAATCTTCGACACCAGGACGTGCAGGGTTTAAGAACATTCGTGATGTAGAAATTCCTTCTTCAAACAAAGCTTTACGAGCGCGATCAAATGCATCTTCCTTAGATGTTCTCGCCGCTACTGCTCGCGCTGATGCCATTCCGAAAGACTCTTTGTACAGTCGACCATTTGCATCACTTTGCAGATCCCCAGGTGATTCATAAGTTCCTGCAAACCAAGATCCGATCATGACTTGTGAAGCACCTGCGGCCAGCGCCAGCGCAACATCGCGCGGATGGCGAACTCCACCATCGGCCCAGACATGTGCGCCAAGCTTTCTAGCCTCTGTTGCACATTCAAGAACAGCAGAAAATTGTGGGCGTCCCACACCTGTTTGCATACGGGTAGTGCACATCGCACCTGGACCAACGCCAACCTTGATGATGTTTGCACCAGCTTCTACTAAATCATGAGTTCCTTGTGCCGTTACAACATTGCCAGCAACAATTGGAACGCTTGGATTAATTGCACGGATGGCAGCTAAGGCTTCTAGCATCTTCTTTTGATGACCGTGTGCGGTATCTACAACCAAAACATCTGCGCCAGATTCAATAAGTGCTGCAGCTTTTGCCGCAACATCACCATTGATACCAACTGCTGCGGCGATTCGTAAACGTCCTTGCGCATCTAACGCTGGTGAATACAAAGTTCCACGCAATGCACCCAGTCGAGTCATGATTCCAACTAGATCACCGCTGTTGGAAACAACTGGCGCTAACTTATGACGATGTTGATTCAAGAAATCGAATGCCGCACGGGCATCAAGCGAATCAGGCATCGTTGTTAAATTCTTGCTCATTACCTGACCAAGTTGTGTAAAACGATCGACGCTCTTGCAATCCTCTTCGGTAATGATTCCGACTGGCTTACCGTTTTCAACAACAACTACTGCGCCATGTGCGCGCTTGTGCAACAAACTAATTGCATCAGCAACAGTTGATTGTGGTGACAGGGTGATTGGAGTATCAAAGAAGGGGTGACGTTGTTTTACCCATTTAATAACATCATCAACAACCGCGTGTGGAATATCTTGTGGAATCACCGTTAAGCCACCACGACGTGCCATTGTCTCTGCCATGCGTCGTCCTGCAATAGCTGTCATGTTTGCAACAACTAATGGAATCGTTGTTCCTGTTCCATCTATGGATGAAAGATCAACATCCATTCGTGATGAAAGTTCGGAACGGCTTGGCACCATGAACACATCGTCATAGGTGAGGTCGTGGGTAGGTTCATTTATGAATCGCACGTGGGTTAACAATACTCAGGTAGAATAGAAAGATGTCTAATCCGCTCATTTCTGTACGTGGTTTAACCAAGGTTTTTGGGGATTTCACCGCTGTTGACGGCATCGACTTTGATGTAGCTAAGGGTGAGTCCTTTGGATTACTGGGTCCTAACGGTGCCGGCAAGTCCACAACCATGCGCATTTTGGCTGCGACTTCCACGCGCACATCTGGCTCCGTAAAAATTCTTGAAAAGGATCCTGAGCAGTTTGGTCCACTTGTTCGCGCGCACTTAGGTGTTGTGCCACAACAAGATAACTTGGATAACGAATTAACAGTTACTGAAAACCTATACATCTATGGTCGTTACTTTGGTTTATCAAAGAAATTTATCAAGGGAAAGATTGAAGAACTTCTTGAATTCGCACAGTTAGAAGAAAAACGTGATGTAAAGGTAGAAGCGCTCAGTGGCGGAATGAAGCGCCGTTTAACTATCGCTCGTGGTCTTGTCAGCGAGCCAGACATTTTGTTACTTGATGAACCTACAACTGGTTTAGATCCACAAGCACGACATATTTTGTGGGATCGCTTGTTCCGTTTAAAGGAGCAAGGTGTCACTCTTGTTCTAACAACACACTTTATGGATGAAGCAGAACAATTGTGTGATCGCCTTGTTGTGATGGATAAAGGCTCAATTATGGCTGAAGGCTCACCTGCCGGATTGATTAAACAGTATTCAAGTAAAGAAGTTCTAGAAGTTCGCTTTGGTAGCGATCGCAATAAAGAGGTTGCACCAAAACTTGCAACTATGTGCGAGCGTATGGAAACTTTGCCGGATCGCTTATTGATGTACACCGAAGACGGCGAAGCACTTCTGGAAAAAATCACGCATGCGGGTATGCACGCGACCACGTCACTTGTACGTCGTAGCTCGCTCGAAGATGTCTTCTTGCGTTTAACCGGAAGAACTTTGATTGAATGAACAAAGGTATTGATGTTCCACAAATTCAACGTTTTGGAGCTTTATACATAGCATCAGCACGTTTGAAATCAATGTCGAAGTGGCGCAAAATTATCGCTGCCGTAGATATCGGAAACCCCTTCTTTTACTTAATCGCAGTGGGTATTGGTATTGGCGTCCTTGTTGAACAAGGTTCGGGTACCAGCGGCACAAATGGCATTAAATACATAGCTTTTATCGCCCCCGCCCTGTTGGCTAACACCGCAATTACAGGGATTATGGATGAAACTGTCTTTCCCACAATTGAAGGCTTTAAGTGGCGCAAACTTTTCTTTGCACAAAACGCGACACCTATTACTGGTCGACAAATTGCACTGGGTGTTTATTTGGCTGCGATCTGTCGTGCAATTTTTTCTGTCAATGTTTACTATCTTCTTTTGCTCGCTTTTAATGTTGTTGACTTTGGTATCAGCTATTTAATTGTTCCTATTGCAATTTTAGGTGGTGGTGCATTTGGTGCAGTTATTTTGTTTGCTGCCGCCAAGATCGAAAAAGATGACCAATTCTTTAATATTCTCGGGCGATTAATTATCATGCCTATGTTCTTGTTCTCTGGAACATTCTTTCCATTGTCTTCAATGCCGATCTACTTGCAGCCAATAGGTTGGGTCTCACCTTTATGGCATGCCACAGAACTTGGCCGTGAAGCAGCTTTTGATTACGGTATTAGTAACTTAATGGTCGCCGTTCACTTTGTTGTACTAGCCACTTTGGTTGTAGTAGGACTTGTTCTTGCTACTCGCCAATTTGAAAGGAGGTTAGCTAAGTGAAGACCGCCGTTCAGATTGCAGAAAGCAAAAAGTCCAGCGCTATGTTCGCTGGTCGACCATATGTTCTTTTAGAGCGCGGTTGGCTGGCGTTTAGGTCTACAAACTGGATTCCAGTTGTCACAGGCTTTGTCGAGCCTGTTCTGTTTCTTTTAGCTTTTGGTTATGGAATGGGAAACCTTGTAGGCGACGTGACCACGGGAAATACAACAATTGATTACACCCTCTTCATTGCACCTGGATTGCTTGCAAACAGCGCCATGAATGGTGCGATTTATGATTCAACCTGGAATGTTTTCTGGAAACTTAATGAATCCAAGTTATACAAGACAATGCTTTCAACACCACTTGGTCCGCTTGATATTGCCTTGGGTGAGATCACCTGGGCGCTAATTAGAGGCCTGGTGTACTCACTTGGCTTCTTAACGGTGGTTACAGCGTTAGGCCTCACGCCTAGCTTCTGGGCAATCTTGGCAATCCCAGCAGCATCGCTGATTGCATTTGGTTTCGCATCATTCGGTATGGCAATAACCTCTTACTTCAAGACCTACCAACAGATGGGCTTCATCAACTTTGTGTTACTGCCGATGACGCTGTTTTCAGGTTCGCTCTACCCAATCTCGGTTTATCCAGATTGGCTTGAAAAATTAATCATGGCATTGCCACTGTGGCATGGAATCGAAATGGTGCGCGCCTTCTGGTTTGGAAATCTCACCTCTGGCGTACTAGTTCACATCGCTTATTTCTTGATAATGATAGCAATAGGATTGTTTGTAACTTCTCGCAGATTACGAGCGTTGTTCCTTCGTTAGTTCAAACTGTAAGTAGCATCGGGAACTAAGGCTGGACATTTCCATCCTGGTGCAATTACGGGTTCAAAATGCCACCATTCATTGTCAAAGATTCTGCACAAGCCAAACTTGTGTCCGTTTATTTCTAACCAACCTGCTCCAACTGGTTCATCAGGATAATTCACATCAATCGCAGTTCCCCAGGGATGATGAGAAACCAATGGAGGAGCAACCCATTTACTTGCTTCTGCTACAGATCCATACTTTCGTACAGCATTTGCAAACAAGGTTTTTTGTCGACTTAATGTTCGATAACCAGAAACAATGTAAATAACTTGTCCATCTTTTTTTGCTGCAGCTTGGGCTGCCTTAAAGCGATACATCAATTGCTTATCTAATTCATAGGGACGAACCATAGAACGAGGTATTGCACCGGCTCCTAAGGAAACTTCTGTTTTTTCGCATCCCTTTATTACATTAGAAGTTCGCAAAAGATATGTTTTTTTGTTCATACATTGCAAAGGAATTGTGTCCGAAGCGTGAGAAACCTCATTAAAAAGTGAAAAAACCAATAAAAAGGCTATAAAAACCCTGGTTTTTCGCATTGTCCCAGTCTAGCGGGGTTGCTTTTTAAATAAACCGTGGGAGAATTAACCCTAGTTAGAAATAACTAAAACGAACCGGGAGAGTACTTCTCAAACGAGTTTCAAAAGCTGAAACCTTTGCCGTACAAGTTTTACAAATGCTGACACAGAGTAACCACAAGCAAACATTTCGATTTGTCCCGTCCACTTCAGTTCCTATTGACCCAAAGCGTGTCGAGGAAATTCTTAAGCAAGAGTGGGAATTATTTACAAAGGGAACAGGTAAGAGCGCAGAAGAAAGCCGCCGTTCATTTAAGGCGTTGCCATTAGGCGTTACATCTAGCTTCCAGCACTGGGATCCATACCCAATTTCAATTAAGTCCGCCAAGGGCGCATACATGACCGATGTTGACGGTCGTCAGCTGCTCGACCTTTCAATGGGTTTTGGTGCGATGCTTGCTGGTCACTTAAACCCAATTGTTGTTGAAGAGATTGAAACATCTCTGTCACAAGGAATGCTTTTTGTTACACCATCACCAATTTCCACAGATGCAGCAGAACGAATTTGCAAACGCTTTGGAATTGACCAGGTTCGCTTTACTAACAGCGGAACTGAATCAACAATGTATGCAGTTCGTGTTGCTCGTTCAGCAACTGAAAAAATGGGAATTCTAAAGGTCGAAGGTGGTTACCACGGTAGCTACGATCCATTTGTGGTTTCGAGCAAGCCAGCGCTAGACAAGATTGGTGATCCAGAAGATCCAATTCCAGCGATTGATTCAAACTTGGTTCCAGGAGACATCTACGTTGTTCCTTTCAATAACATTCCAGCACTTGAAAGAATGTTTGAAAAGAATGCAAAGAAGATCGCTTGCTACATCGTCGAGCCAGTTCTAGAAAACCTTGCCATTGTTCTACCTGATGAAGGCTACTTAGAGCGTGTTCGCGAACTGTGCGACGAATACAACGTCGTCTTGATCTTTGATGAAGTTAAGACAGGCCTTACAGCTGGTGCTCATGGTGCATCTGCGCGCTTAGGTGTTAAGCCGGACTTAATTACTCTTGCTAAATCAATTGGTGGTGGACTTCCACTTGCTGCTTTTGGTGGCAAGCAGAAGTACATGGACTTTGTGACAAACGGAAAGATGGCTCACTTCGGCACATTCAACGGTAATCCGCTTGCAATGGCCGGCGTGCGTGCAATCGATCGTATTTGTACCGATGAAGCACTTGCTGCTGCAGAAACTCTTAACCAACAAGCCCTAGATCGCATCAGTGCGATTATCGATGAGTACCAACTTCCTGCACACACCGTTGGTTTTGGCGTAAAGGGTTGTGTTACTTGGTCCACACAGCCTGTTCGTAACTACCGAGATTACAAGGCAACTGATTTCACTGTTGCTGAAGCACATTGGTTGTTTGCACTTAACCGTGGAATCATCACGCCTCCGGGCTTAGATGAGCAATGGTTGATCTCGTTGGCACATGGCCAAACTGAAATTGATCTACTTGTTGAAGATTTCCGCGATTTTGCTAAAGCACTTCGAGCATAGCTCGCACTGCAATAACCATCTGATCTAACGGCATCGTTGGCAACCCTGGAAATTCAGGTGCCTGCGAATCCATTAATGGGACATGAACAAATCCACTGCGGACATTGGTGCCTGCAAATTTATTCTGTGCAATATAGAAAACATGGTTGCACAAGAATGCACCTGCACTTAATGAAATTGCCGCAGGTACGCCCTTAGCTTTTATCGCTTCAACAATCTCTTTTACCGGAAGCGTTGAAAAGTAAGCATCTGGGCCACCTTCAAGGATCTTCACATCATTGCGAAGTACGCCTTCGTTATCTGCAAGGCGGGCATCATCTAAATTGATTGCAACCTTTTCAGGCGTTATCTGTGTACGTCCTTCTGCTTGGCCTAAACAAATAACAACATCTGGATTATGTTCTGCAATCAATGCCAATAAACGCTCGGCAGATTGCGCATATGCAACAGGCAAAATAGCGGTAACAATGTTGTCACCGCTAATCTGCTTAACGATCTCACCTGAAGGGTTTGATGTTGCCGTCCCGAAAGGCTCAAAGCCCGTCAGTAATACCTTGGTCATGTCTTAAGTATTACCCAACAAGCCATGATGCGATATCTACACCCCTAACAACCAGAACCATCAAGATAAAGACAATGACGCCACCGATTCGATAGATCATTCGACCTTTTTCGGTGGTCTTCCAATCACTCTCTGGTGCATCGGTGATCGCATCCAAGTAGTGCAAGAAGAAGCCAGGCAAGGCCATAACCACAAAGCTCCACTTCAAGAAGGCCTCAGGTGATGAAAAAGCTCCTTCAATCATGTTGGATGCAAGGGCCATTACAAAGATCATGACAACAGTCTTTAAAACACCCTTGGGTAAATACAGTTTCTTCTTTGGCAGATTGTCTTCAAGACTTAAAGATGTAATCTGTGGAATCGCAAATAACAGAGTTCCCAAAACCAGGTTCAGAGTTGAACCAACAAAAGGTGCGGCCATGATGAAGAAAACAAAGATCTTGAAGGCAAGTGATCTAACCTTTTGAGACTGTGATGGTTTTCTGATCTCAACGTGCAGTGCACGAAGTCGCATTGGGTACTGTTCAACTGCAATATCTTCCAGCGCAACACGGATTAACAACAAGAAAGCAGCAATTAACCCAAGCTCTGTTCCATAGGCAGTAATCGGTAGCTCAAGACGTGCTAAACCATTCATGGCGGCAACCATCTTTGTGATTACCCAGAAAGTCAGCAAAGTGCCCAATGCGTAATCTGTAATGCGCTCCCACATGTCATCTTGATTTCTCACCAAGCGACGGAATGGTCTGAAAGCACTTGCAAGTAGTGCTGGTGCAAAGAACAAGACCATCACACCAATAGTCGTCAAAAACTCTGGGCGATTAGTGATGTTTCCTGTTACAAGAGCTGCTAAGAAGAAAACAAATCCTGCGATAAATCCTGCGAAGGCATCAAAGATTGCAACCGCCATAATTAATGCAACTATGGTCCACACAGGTGGAAGTGACTCTCCGCCTGTATTGATCACAGCAATGATTCCAAGAATAAATCCGATAGGCATCAACAACGCTGCCCATGAACCAATCATGGCCCGAACCGTGTTGCCGTCCTGAATAGTTCGTGTCAGCAAAGGCGAGAATCGATTAAAGCGATGTGCTAATGAAACAAAAGCAAAATCCGTTTCATCTGTGAATCTGTTGTCCCAAGTGCTTGAAAGATCGCCCTTACCTGGTTCATTCTTAAGTAACTTCAGCGCACCCGAAGAAACAGATTGCAAAGACTCTTGATCTTGTTCCTCATCACTCTGCTTTTCATTACGTTTGATTGAGGTCAGCGCAGCAAGGGCTGCAAAACCAGCCAAATGCAGGCCTTTTGTGGTCTCTGGATCACCCAATGGATCGTATGGCTGTAATCCAACTTTGATCGCCTTAACAGGTTCTGGATCAACAGGTGCGGGTTCATCATCCAAATTCAAATTAGGACACTTGTTGTCCCATTGAACAACACCTTTTTCATCCTTACAAAACTCAATCTCTTTTTCAGAAACTGTACCGTTGTCATCGTAAACCTCGATGGTGATTGAGTGAAAACCAGGCGGGACACTATCTGGAATCTCAATATCAAGGTCTTCCGCCTCTGACTGAGTCAGTCGATCAATCACAACATTCTTCTCAACCGCAACAGATGATGGCAGGACTAAGAAATTTAAAAGAATAATCGCGAGTAGGAGTATTTTTCTCATTATTTGCCCTTTACGTTAACGGTTACCTTGACTTTTTGTCCCGGTTTCAAACCTGAAATTGTCGCTTTTGTTGAATTTGGTTTTGTGCTTGTACTTGGTTTGGCTGCAATTACTGCCTTGGCTGGAACCTTTGCTGCTGCTGCCTTAGCTGCAGTGGCAACTTTTGCTGCCAAACTTGCATCGGCTGCTGCTTTTGTTGCTGCTGATGTTTTTTCAATTGACTCAATTTTTACTGCGGAAGCCTCATTGGCCTGAACAGTTGCATTCTGAGTAGCTGCTTCTACAGCAGCCCGGGTGCTTACTTGCGCTGCGATAGCCGCATCCGCCTTTACTTGCATTTCATCTGCAACCTTTTGAAGTTCGACAATCTTGGTACTCACATCAGCGATCTTCTTATCAATCTCTGCACGTTCAGCAACTGTGGCCGCTTTTACTGAAGCTTCTGCAAGTACAACCTTTTCATTTAATGCAGCAACAACAGCCTCCATTGCCTTTTGTGATTCCGTTGCTGCTGCAATTTTTAACTCATTCGCCTTGAGATCAGCATCTGCTGCAACCTTTGCTGCAGCTGCAGCATCTGCTGCCTCTTTTTGCTCAATCACAATTCGTGCTGCCGCATCGGTGGCCTCTTTATTAGCGTTATTTGACGCTGTTTTTGCAGCTGCTGCTTGATCTGCAGCACTCTTAGCTGCCGCGTTTGCCGCAGCTTTTGCTGCCGCTGCAATGGCGTTTGCCTGTGCGGTACTACTTGCACTTGCAGTTTGAGAGCCAAGTGCCCCGATTGCAATATCAACCTGCTTAGAGGCATTCGATGCTGTGTTCTTAGCAGTCGCCGCAGCCTTTGCTGCAGCTGCCGCTGCTTGAACCGCATTAGCAGCAGTTGTCGCGGCCTTTGCTGCGGTTGCTGTAGCTGTTGCTTTAGCTGCCGCCGTAGTAGTTGCGCTCTTCAACGCTGCAGCAGCTTTACTTGCTGCTTCAACCGCCGCAGCTTGTGCATCTGCTGCTGCCTTGGCAACTACCGCAGCTTGTGCAGCAGCTGCATCCGCAGCCGCCTTTGCCACAGCAGCTGCTGCTGCTTTATCTACCGCAGCCTTTGCCGCAGCTTCTGCAGCAGATCTGTCTACTGAAACTTTTTCTGCCACAACCTTTGCTGCAGTATCTGAAACAACTTTTGCCTCTGCTGCCACTCTGTCTGCAACTACCTTTGCTGCGGCGGCAACACATGCTGCATTACAGACTGGTTCAGGTGCTGGAATAGGTGCAGGTGGTGCGACCGGTGCAACAGGAGCTGATGGTGTAACCGCACTTGATGCAGTAGATGTTTCCACTGATGTTCCGCTGATGTTTATCGCGCTGGTCGTGAAAGTGTATGCGGTCCCATTAGTTAGCCCAGTTACGGTACAGGAGCCGCTTGCACCTGTAACCGTACAAGTTGCACTTCCTGGTGATGCGGTAACTGTATACGAAGTAGGTGTTCCACCAGTAGTTGGTGCGCTGACCGTAACTGTTGCTTGAGCATTACCCGCTACTGCAGTTGCTGTGCCAGGTCTACCCGGCACTGTTATGTTCGTTGAGTTATTAGTAACTGATTGCGCGGTAAATGTCGCTGTGTCATTTCCGGTCGAATCTTGGACTGCGGATGAGTCATTGCTGGAAGTTGGATCTGTATATGAAACCAGTACCGTCCTGCCTTGATCTACCGCTGTAGCCAGCGTTAGTACAACAGTTGATCCTGATACGACAGCAGATGAAACCGTGACAGCCACGCCATTAACAGTTACTGCATACGCACTTGCCGCGGCCGTAGTCGCATTTAGTGCTTCGCTAAATGTGAGTGTAAGCGTTGTTCCATTGGCTGCAAGAACAGCACCGCTTAATGTTGGCGAAACATTATCGACCGGAGTGACCGATACTGACGATGATGCAACTGAATCCCCTGCACTATTTACTGCCTTCAAATAGATTGTGTAGGAGGTTCCATTTGTTAATCCAGGAATAGTTACAGGTGACGATGCATCCACAGGATTAAGTGCAATGTAGTTTGTTCCATCGGTTGAATATTTGTAGTTTGTGATGGCAGCACCACCGGTGTTACCTGCAGTAAATGAAATAATTGCAGCACCATCACTTGCAGCTGCAGAGAGAGAAGTTGGTGCACCTGCTGCTATCGCTGCAATAGCTGTTGTAACAGTAGAAGTTCCAACAATACTTCCTGTGCCATTTGTAGCCGTAACAACTGTGCGAATAAACTTTCCAGCATCGGCATCAGTTAGCACATAGGTTGCAGAAGTTGCCCCCGAAATTGCAACACATGTCGATAACTCAGTGGTGGAGGTGCATCGTTGCCAGATATATGTCAGGTTAGGTGTTGGAGTTCCAGTAAAAGTCACAGCTGAAGTCAAAGTGTTGCCGTTGACTAAAGTTCCTGTCGGGGCTGTTGTCGCTGATACTTGTGGAGCAACTGGTGTATCAGTTGGTGTAGCTGATGTGGAACTAGAAGACGCTGAAGAAGTACCTCCAGTATTTGTTGCAGTTGAAGTAAAGGTGTACGCCGTACCGTTGGTTAACCCAGATACAACACAAGATCCTGATGCACCTGTCACGGTACATGTCTTTCCTGCCAAGACTCCAGAGGAATCAGAAGCTTGAATCGTGTAGGAAGTTGGTGCATCGCCTGAAGTTGGGGCCACGACCGTGATAGTTGCTTGGGTGTCCCCTGCAACAACTGTTGGTTGTCCTGGTGCCCCAGGTGTTTCAACAGCGATCACAACACTCTGAGATGAAACTAAGGAAAGGTTGCCTGCAGCATCAACTGTGTAAAGAAGGTAGGTGCCAGCCGTTAACCCAGTAGCAGGCAAATTGGTAGCTGTATTTACGGCTGCGATTGAAACTGTGTTCCAAACACTTCCTGCTTGTGAAGTAATACTTGCTAGATCTGAGACTGTTACAGAGTTTCTAACCAGATATGCAGTTCCCAATTCACTCGATTGAACTGATGCATTACCTGAAGCAAAGATAGTGCCTGTAGTTAATGCAGCTGTTGGTCGTCCAGTATCAATAGTTAGTGAGAGAGCTGATGAGGTTGCTGTGCTTCCCGCGACAGTGGAATCAGTGACAGTCAAACTCCATGTTCCATCTGCCAGTGTTCCTAAAGTGCAACTACCAGAAACAATTGTGCACGAAATATCTGATGAGCCAGCCTTAGTAGCTGTAACGACAGCAGTTCCTGTAAATGTTCCAGAAACAGATATTGTTGGCGTGTCATCATTTGTTACATTATCTGTTGCTGAACTGCCGAGATCAGATCCAGAAGTTAAATCTGGCGTGGCCGGAGTTGAAACAATTTGTGCATTGATTACAAGCCCAGTTAATGCAACTGAATCAGCCGAATCAACGCCACCTACCGTTTGCTTTACCTTGACCGAATACGTGCCATTTGTTAACGCTGAAAAAGTGCATGAGCCGGTTGATCCAGATGCGGTAAATGTGCACGTGACGGGACTTCCGGTCGACGGTGTAGCCGTGACAGTCACGGAAGCACCAGAAGTAAGACCTGCTAAATCAACTGTAGGAGTGTTATCGGCTGTGGAGTTATCCGTCGATGATGAACCAAGATCTGATCCAGCTGCCAGATCAGGCACAGAAGGAACTGCAATTGTTGTTGTCATTGCAACATTTGAAACAGCCGAAGTGCCACCTGCTGGGTGCCTTACAACTAGATAAGTCTTATATGCAGTGCTTTCAGATAGCCCACTAATTGCGACTGTGTTTGTTGAGGCAAGTGCGGAAGAGGTTCCCTTGGTTACAGAAGTACCTTGGGCAATAATTGTGGCCGCATCAGGAGCTGTCGCTGACGCTGCGAGCACTAAATAGAAATACGTTCCTTCCTGGTTAGAAGTAAAGTTCAAATTAGCTGTCGTACCAGCCACTGAACTAGCCGATACGCTCGAAAGTGTTGGAGTGCCCGTATTAACAGTTACCTGAAGTGTCGGAGTGGCAGAATTTCCATAAGTATCAGTTGTTGCCGAACCAGTAAAAGTGATCACACCTGAACTAAAGGTGCCAAAACTGCAACCTGATGTGCAGTTACTATTATTTCCACTTCCACCGCTAGTTGTATATGAGACACCACCACTGCTGGATGTAATTCTTAGTGTTGTAGCGCTCGTAATTTTGTCAGTCGACGAAATTCCAAGGTCATCGGCCGGGTTCAAAGTTAATGTTACGGTTGGTGTTATTGCTATTTTCTCGATCTTAACATTTGTTAAGTTTGCTGAATCCGAAGAAGTTACTCCACTTAATGTTTGTGATGCCTTGAATGAGTATGTTTGATTGGCTAGCGAGGAAAAAGTACAGCTTCCAGATCCGCTTGAAGCCGTGAATGTGCAAGTTACAGGTGAGCCGGAGCTAGGTGTTGCCGTTACCGTCACGACTGCACCAGTTGATAAACCAGTTAAATCAATCGTAGGAGTGTCATCTGCAGTCTGATTATCGGTTGATGATGTTCCTAAGTCTGAGGATGAATTCAAATCGGGAGTACTAGGAGCACCCATTGAGACGGTAACAGTGTTACTTGATACAGCAGAGAGATTGCCTGCCGCGTCAGCTGTATATAAAACATATTCGCCCAGGTCGAGACCTGATGCACTTAGATTTGTAGCAGTATTTGCAGAAACAGAAACACTATTCCAAAGATTACCTGCAGCATTTTCTATGCTGGCTAGAGATGAAACCGCTACCGATGACTTAATCAAATATGCCGTTCCTGCTTCCGACGATTGCACAGTTGCATTTCCAGATCCGATTACTGTCCCTGCAGAAAGAGATGCAGTTGGGACTGTCGTATCAACAATGATTGCTTTGGCATTTGCGATTGATCCAGACGATCCTGGTGATGCCAATGTTAAGACGGCATCGAACGCGGCTGCATCCTTAATTGTTCCATCATTGAGCATTAATGCCGAAGTGGAGAAATAATCAAGGTCTGACGTCACATCACCTGCTTGAATAATGTAATTGAAAGTTAGTGTGTTTGTACCGCTTCCTGAAGTGTAATTAACGATTTGATCAGTTGAGCCCGTTTCAAGTTTTAGTTGAGGGGTGCCTGTAACAATTACTGCTTCACTAAAATTCACTGTGACTGCAATTGTACTTCCGACCTTATAACTTCCATTTGATGAAGATGAGGAAACAGAGGTAACGGTTGGTGCGGTTGAATCTATTGGGGTCGCGCTCAAAGACGCGGTCGACGCAGTTGATGTACCACCACTATTAGTAGCCGTAGAGGAAAATGTGTAAGCGACTCCGTTTGTTAAGCCAGTAACAGTACAAGATCCAGAAGAACCAGCGACTGTACAGGTTCTAGTTACCCCACCTACTTGTGGTGAAGCAATCACGGTATACGAGGTTGGAGATCCACCGCTCGTTGGAGCAACTACTGTGACGGTTACCTGACTGTCGCCTGCAGAACCTGTTGGTTGGCCTGGGGCGTCAGGTGCGACAGCCAGGTATTTACAAGTAGCCATCCATGAAGCAATGCCCTTGGTCGCTCCCTCAACTTCTCTTAAATAAAAAGCACTCCAGTTTGGATGAAAAATATCTGGCAAGGGGAACTCAACTACAACTGGTGAAGCATAATTTGCCATAATTGTTGTGACAGCTGAAACTGGCGTCCACGTTAATCCGGAAACATATTCAGTCTTCAAGGTGTTATAACCAGGTGTGTTTGTTGCTAAATAAGTCGAATAGCTTTCAAATGTAGGGTGACTCATTGCCGCCCATTCATAACTTTTTGCTGTGTCCCCATTAAACTTTATGATTGCTGTCCTTGATGTCATATTGCACACCGTATTAAAATAATTTGTACTTGTTTGGTTTGCGTTTCCAATATATCCAGGAGCGGCCGCGGCATTTGGCATACTTTGAAACAATGAAGCGAATAAACTGAACAAAACGACAGAAATAATTCTCTTCATATTTATCATGGCCTTGGTTTCACATTCACGGTTACCTTGACCTTTTGGCCAGGCTTCAATCCT
>Ga0082207_1000771_pt1 | contig 17211 bp, 13 predicted proteins | sample LakMenEpi10Aug09_FD_71540 | JGI IMG/M metagenome (GOLD analysis project Ga0082207, IMG submission 71540)
GCGTACGAGCGTGGTGGCCAGCCCGCTCGTGGGCTCGACCCGCTTGCCGCCTGTGTGCGGGACGGCACTCGTCGCCTTGGCGACGAGCAGGCTCTCTTGCGGCGCGCCAGGATCGATGCGGCGGCCTGGGAACTCGCGGGTGATGCGGTGATAGTCGCCCGCCGGATCGAAGCCGAAGAGCGAGAGCCGGAAGCCGTCTTTGCCGCGGGCGGCGCCGTGGCAGCTGCCCATGTTGCATCCGGCCCGGGCGAACACGGGCATCACGTCGAGCCGGAACGAGAGCGGCGGCTCGCTCGAGGCTGAGACGACCGTGACTGGAATCTCGCGCACGTGCCCGGCATGCTCGACGACGAGTTTGGCATCGCCGTCGGCCAACGGCTTGAGCAGGCCGTTTTCCACGGCGAAGAACTTCGGATCCGAGGGCTTGAGCGCGGGCGCTGCGACGTGCTCGGTCCGCCCGTCAGCGAACGTGGCCTGCACGAGCACCCGCTGCCGGTCGCGGGCCGAGTCGAGCCGGATCGTCGGCGGGTAGACCTCGATGCCGACAGGAACTTCGGCGTGTGCGCTCGTCGGGCAGCAGGCGATGGTGACGATGAAGAGTGTCAGAATGCCGGACGACAGTCTCATGTGGGGCAACCGTCTCGGTTGCCGATGGGACCGGATTGGCAAGCGAGACGCTTGCCCCACAGCCACGGCAGGAGCCGCCCCTGGCGAAATCCGCCATCGGCGCTTCATGGCTTCGGCCCTCCGGTGGCGGCGACGGCGGGGGGCAGCGGCTTGTCGATGCGGAGGGATGCCGGGGCCATCTGGTGGATCATGATGGCGTCGCCGACCGGAACCTCGATGCGGCAGACCACGTTGTCGTGCTTGCCGACCGGGGCGTCGGCCCCGACGGTGATCGGGAATTCGAGCGTCTCGGCGCCGGCTGCGAGGTCGAGAGTCGGCGCCTCCACCTTCGTCGGGAGCCCCAGCAGCCGAGCCTTCGCCGTGCCGGTGAATGTGGGGGGCTTCGCTGCTTTGTACACGAGTTTCACCGTGCCGCCCTGCTCGACGACGGCCTTCTCCGCAGTCATCTCGACGAGCGGTTCGACGATCGCAAGTGCGACCGGTCGGCTGGCGACGACCATGCCCTTTGCAGTTCGCTTGCCGGCGGCCTTCTTGTCCTTTTTTTCTCCCTCTGGCACGAGGGTGGCGGTGAGTGCGATCTGCCACTCTTTCAGCGGAGCGTCGCCCGAGCAGGTGATCGGGAACGCCACCTCCGACTCGCTCTCCTTCACCTCCACGGCCGAGGCCCCGATGCCGTTGGGCCGAAACGGCATCTCGAGTCGCACGCGGCCGGCGTAGCCATCAGCACGGTTCACCGTCACTTTCAATTCGAGCGTGCCCCGCCGCGCGATCGGCGTGGGCGGTGCCGTGACCTCGATCGAGGCTGGCGCTTCTTCGACGACGGCCACGGCGAAGCGATCGCCCAACGACGTGCGATACGGCGTGCGGTTGGGCTCGCCAAACACGAGATCCGTGCCCTGCCTGAGACCCCCGATTTCCTGCGACGCTTCGCCGTCGCCGCGGACCACCCGCACGGGCGTTGCAGCGGTCGCCGGAGCCGCGTCGGCGGCTGCCTCGAAGACGACGATGCCGTTTGGTGCGGGGTCGGCGATCGTCGTGGCCGACGCCGTGACTCCTGGAGGCAGCCCTGGAAATTCGAGTCGCACGGGGTCACCGCACTCGGTGCGGGTGACATTGAAGACGAGGGCGGTGCGGTTGCCTCGGGGCACCGCCGCCACGAGCCGCTGCTGGGTTTTTGTCTGGGCCGGAGGCACGCTCACCGTCACCCGCGGGCCCACGGGCTCGACGTCGATCCAGTAGATGAACTCCGGGCCGCCACGCCGTTCGAAATCGTTGATGCGGAGCAGGAATGCCCCCTCGTCGGGAACAGTCAGCTGCACGAGGCTGTCGGGCCCGTCGGCGTCGTCGCTGCTCGTGATTCGCTCCCGCTTGTCGGTGACGCGGTGGGCCGCGATCACGAGATCGACGGGCGACCCCAAGCGGCGGCCCCAGCCCGTCACCTTCCACTTGGATCCCTTCGGCGCCTCGATGCGAATCCAATCGACGTCTTCCGACGTGTCGATCCGGCCTGCGATCGCGCCGGGAGCCTTGGCCGCGGAGGCCTTTTCCGGCTCGTCGTTCGGTTCGACGGACTGGGATGACGGCTCGGCCGTGATCCGGAATGGCACCGCGATCGCAGACGTCTTCCCATCACGCACGGCACGCACGTGGGTCAGCGCGTCGCTGCCGGACGGAGGCAGCACGACCTGAGACTTGAAGGGACCTGCCGGGTCGCCGAACCACTCGACATCGACCGTCGAGCCGGGAACGCCGCCAGGCGGCCAGGCCACATGGGGAATCGGAAAGTCGCCAAGGTGGAGGACATACAAGGCGTTGGCCCCGCCGTAGGCGCTCTCTCGGACTCGCAGAAAGTAGTCGCCCTCCCGCGGCGCCACTGCGGCGAGCGCTGCGTCTTGGGCGAGGAGGGGATGGTCGTCGCAGGCGGCGACCACGAACCCTTCGGCATCCACGAGTTCGATGTGCGGGTCGAGCATCTGCTGGTCGAGCCGCACCGCATCGACGACAGCGGCGATCCGCTCGCCCGCTCGCAGATGCAGCTTGTAGACATCGACGTCTTCATTTTTGATCGCACCCCACACTGCCCGACCCGGCTCGAGCGGCGCGGCCTGGGCAAACGAATCGTTCGGCTCTTGCTCCGCCACCTGCTCAGACGCGTGCACGTGAAACACGCGCAGCTCCGAGAGGCCGTCGCTCGTGCGCACCCGCATGCGATGCGGGCCGAGCGGGCAGTCGGCTGGCACCGCGAACTTCACCGTGAGCGTCTTGTCGTTTTCCACGGTGGGAGCAGCGGCGGTGATGCGTCCCTGCTCGAAGAAGATTTCCGCCGCACCGTCGAGCTCGGTGCCGGTGAGTTTCACGTCGATCTCGGCACCCTGCCGGGCGGCCGGCGGCTCGATGCGTTCGATCGCGGGCTCCGCACGTGCTGCTCGGCCTGCGACCGCCGGGAGAAGCATGGCCATCATGGCCAGCAGCCACGTTCTCGATCGATGCATCAGCGAGCACGAACGCATGGGTGGATGCCGCCTGCAGCGGCTCCGTCAGGCGAGGAGTTCGTTCCTGACCTTGCCGCCATCGACGATTTCGACCGGGCGATTGCCAGGGGCCACGAGTTCCTTGTCGGCCACGATGCCCAGGCAGTGGTAGACCGTGGTGGCCAGATCCTCGACCGTGAGCGGGGCGTCGGCCGGTTCGGCCGCGATGGCGTCGGAGGCGCCGTAGACCAGGCCGCGTTTCACGCCGCCGCCTGCGAGCACCACGCTGAACACCTTCGGCCAGTGGTCGCGGCCCGCGTCGGGATTGATCTTCGGTGTGCGGCCGAACTCGCTCGACACCATCACGAGCGTGGTGTCGAGAAGGCCACGCCGTTCGAGGTCACGAATCAGCGCGGCGTAGGCCTGGTCGAAGGGCGGCAGCGTCTTCGTGATCCCGTCTCGAATTTTCTGATGCATGTCCCAGCCGCCGTAGGAGAGCGTCACCAGCCGCACGCCCGACTCCACGAGTCGGCGGGCGAGCAGCATCCGCTGCCCGGCCTCGTTGCGACCGTATGCATCCCGCACCGTGTCGGGCTCGGCCTGAATGTCGAACGCGGCGCGGGCCTGTGCGGAGCTCACGAGGTCGTAGGCACGCGAGTAAAACTCGTCCATCGCCGCAAGGTTCGCCGTATTTTCGAGCCGCTGGAAGTGCTTGCCCACGGCGTCCCGCAGCCGTTGCCGGGTGGCGAACCGCTGGGGATCCACGCCGCCGGGGAGAGCGAGGTCGCGGACCGTGAAGGCCGGATTGGCCGGGTCGGAACCGAGCGTGAACGGGCCGTAGGCACTTCCGAGGTAGCCGGCGCCGGCGTCGGGAGCGGGGAGGTTGGGCAGGCACACGTACGGCGGCAGCCTGTCGCGCGGCCCGAGTTCATGGGCCACCACGCTGCCGAAACTCGGATACGTGAGCGCCGGGCTCGGGCGATAGCCGGTGAACATGTTGTGCGTGCCGCGTTCGTGGGCCGCCTCGCCGTGGGTCATTGACCGCACGACCGTGATCCGATCGGCGATCTGCGCCGTCTTCGGCAGCAGTTCGTTGAACCGCACGCCGGGGAGGCTCGTCTCGATCGAGCCCATCTCGCCTCGGTATTCGAGTGGGGCGAGAGGCTTGGGGTCGAACGTCTCCTGCTGGGCCCAGCCGCCGGGCAGCCAGATATGGATCACGCTCTGCGCCGTGCCGGTGAAGTGGTGGAACGTCTTCGCGTCGGCCCGGGCAGCCTGCATCCGGAACATGGAGCCGAGCGAAAGCCCAAGGCCACCCAGGCAGCCCACCTGAAGAAACTCACGCCGGCAGCGTGCACGATGAATCATGGCAGGGGTCTCCTCAAGCAGTGGATCGCCACGTACCACTCACCCAAACCCGTACTTCGTATCGGCAAATCCTACCACAGGGCGTGGAGGGACCGCCCCAATCGGGCCGCCACGCCCCGGCCGTGTCGCTGGAAGTCGCTGGCGGCAATGGCTTTACGCTATCGGCAGCTGTCACCGGTCGCGATACCGGCGTCCTTCCGCCCTACCGTGCGTGTAGTAGTGATCGAAGGCGTTCCAGCCGTTGCGGAGCACGTCAAGGTTCAGGACCAGGTAGCGAACCGGGTCGAAATCAGACGGGACGTTCTCATCGAGGGCCGACGAAGGGGGAGCAGCCTGCACGTTGATCCTGGAGATCAGGAACTGCAGGGCCCGTTCGTCAGACGCCTGCATCTCGCGGATCGCCCACGTGAGCAGATGCCGCGCCGTGTCGGCCATCAGCTCCGCCGATACCGTCCGCTCGCCGACTGCTTCCGCGGCAGAGATTGCGAGCACGGGCCGGCCTTCGAAGAACGTGGCGTTGATCCACCGAACGTCGGCGCCATGCCGCGTTTCGATCATGCCCAGCTGCGACTCGGGGATTCCCGCTGCGACATTCCGATTCGGAAACGCGTAGAGGATGGAATCGGAAATGGACTGCGAGTAGGCGTCGCCGGCGAGTTGATTCGCCTCGCGAAGCAGGAGTTCCTCCTCGATCGTCAGCCCCCGGTTCACGGGCTGCGAGCCCTTGCCCGCCTCCAACCCCGCGTCGCCCAGGCCAATGGCATCGAGGAACGATTCGACGAGATGCGACTTGACGCTGTCGAAGTGGAGGACGTGCAGCTCGTCACCGCGGAACACCGACCTGAGCGTGCGGAGGGATGACACGTGGCCGTACTCGGCGGTGCTCAGGAACGCCTCGAAGGAGTCGTGATAGCCGGCACGCTTGATGGCCTGATGGTAGCTCGACCGCAGATAGGGAGCGACGTCGCGAACGAAGAACAGCACGGCAGGCCGTATACCTTGACGTAGGCACGCGTCACGGATGCGCCGCCACGACTTGGCGTCGAGAGAAGCGAGCATTTCCGACGAGCAGATGGCGGTGTTCGTGCCGTCGAAGTAGCCCTCGATCGTTTCCGCACAGACTGCATCCGTCGCCTTGCCCGCGTGGAAGAGTCCATAGAACCGCTCGGCGTTCCCAGACGTAATCTCGTCGTCGCGATCGACCACTCGCCCGAGACGGTAGGAAACGCCCTGCTTGGCGAGTCCCTCCGCGTTGATCGCCAGGAAAGCCTGGAGGGCGCTCGAGCCGGCCTTCGGGCCCCCGGCGTGCAGGTAGAGGGTGCGGGTGAGGGTGGCGTCGCGTCGCGACGCGGCCCAGGGTGGCCGCAGCCCGGCAAGCCAGTCGGTGAGCCGGGGCGGCTGGGGCGGTACGTTCTGGAATGGTGGTTCGGGCATCAGTGCGAAAATGACGAGCGACGAAGTTCGTGGAGTTTCGCGTGCGCGAGGCGGCAGGCCAAGCCCAAAACAGACGGGTTGTCAGTCCCCCGTGAACCGTCGTCCCCGCAGCAGATGATGGTAGTGCTGCGCGAAGCGGTGAGCTTCGTCGCGGACGTATTCGAGAAGCCGGAGCGAGAAGGAGTCGCGGGAGAGTCGCAGCGGCTCAGACTTGCCTGGCAGGAAAATTTCCTCCTCGCGCTTGGCCAGCGAGATAATGCACGGCGGCTCGATCCCGAGCGACTCGAGGGCGTCGAGCGCCGCCGAGAGTTGGCCCTTGCCGCCGTCCACGAGGAAAATGTCGGGCAGCGGCTGCCCTTCGCGCACGAGCCGGGCGAAGCGCCGCGAGACCACCTCATGGATGCTTTTGAAGTCGTCGATGCCATCGACCGTCTTGATCCGATACCGCTTGTAGCCCGGCTTGAACGGCAGCCCATCGATGAACTGCACGAGGCTGGCCACGGTCTCGTCGCCGGCTAGGTGGGCGATGTCCACGCCCTCGATCACACGGGGCGTCTTTTTCAAGCCGAGCACCTTCTCCAGGCCTGCAAGCCCCTTCTTCGGGTCGACGAGGAACACCTCAGGCTGCACGTTCTCCTCGAGGTCGCCCCGCTGGTCGAGCGTTTCGAGGAGCCGGATTTCGTCGCGGAGCCGGGCTGCCTTCTCGAAGGCGAGCGACGTGGACGCGGCGAGCATGTCGGCTCGCATCTCCTCGAGGAGTCGCTTCTTACCCCCTTCGAGAAACGTCTTCAGCCGGTTGATGTCCTTGCGGTAGTCCTCTTTCGAGATTCGCAGGTTGCACGGAGCGGTGCACTGTCCGATGGAGGCCAGCAGGCAGGGGCGAAACCATCGCCACTGCTCGTCGTCGGCGTCGATGTCGAGCGTACAGGTGCGAAACTTGAAGATCCGCTGAAGCACCACGATCGCTCCCCGCAGGCTTCCGGCGCTTGTGAACGGGCCGTAGAGCTTCACGCCCTTCTGCCGCGGCGTGCGCGTGAATTCCACCCGCGGAAAATCCTCGTGGGTCGTGATCTGCAGATATGGAAACGTCTTGTCGTCCTTCAGGTCGCTGTTGAACTTGGGCTGCACGTCCTTCACGAGCCGGCTCTCGAGAAGGAGCGCGTCGACCTCGCTCTCGGCTTCGAGGAAGTCGATGTCGCGGATTTCACGCACGAGGTCGGCGGTGCGGCGGTCTTGCTCGGCGGCCTTGAGAAAGTAGCTGCCGGCCCGGGCCCGCAGATTCTTCGCCTTGCCGACGTAGATCACGCGGCCGGCGGCATCTTTCATGAGATACACGCCCGGCGTCGTGGGAAACGACCGCACCTTCTCGGCAGCGAGCGACCGATCGCGGGTCGCCGCGGCCCCGTCGGTGTCGGCGGGGGTCGTCTCGGAGCGGTCGTGCGGGAAAGGATCCACACCCCGATTGTAGCGCTACACGCCGACGAGCGCCCGGAGATCCCGCTCCAGGGCGTCGAGCCGGGCGGTCAACGTCTGCTTCGTGGCCGCCAGTTCCTGCAGGGTGGCCGGCGCCGCCGCCGTGAACAGATAAAACTTAATCTTGGGCTCGGTGCCCGAGGGGCGGGCGGCGACGGCATTGGAGAGCGGCGGGAAACGACCATCGCCAAGGAGTGAGCCGGCTCCCGGCAACCCTGCGAGGTCGAAGATCACGAGGTCACTGTTCACGCCGCCGTAGGCGACCGGCGGTGATCCCGGCGTCCACGTCGTCAGGCTCGCCTGGTCGCGGGTGCGCACCACATCGAGGCCGCCGAGCGCTGTTGGCGGTTTGGCCCGCAAGGTCGCCATGATCTCCTGCATCCTGTCCATGCCGCTCGCGCCCGGCAGCATGATCGAGATCTGCCGCTCCTGGTGGCAGCCGTGCTGCACGAACAGCTCGTCGAGCTTCTCGTGCGGCGTGCGGCCGGCAGCCTTCAAGGCGGCCGCCTGCTCGGCCATGAGGAGCGCCGCCACGCTCGCGTCTTTGTCGCGCACGTGCGTGCCGGCGAGATACCCGTGCGACTCCTCGGTGCCGAATACGAAGTGCTCGGGCCCCAGCCGATCGATGGCCGAGCAGATCCATTTAAAACCCACGAGCTCGGTGTCGTCGACCATCAGACCGTGCGCTTCCGCCACCCTGCGGACGAGGCCGCTGGTGACGAGTGTCGTCACGACGAAGTCGCCCGGCCGCAGTTGGCCGCGGGCTTTCCGGCCGGCGATGGCCTGGTCGCAGAGCAGGCCGCAAAGCTGATTCCCCGAGAGCGTGGCCCATGCGCTGCCTGGCCGCCGCGTGAGCGGTGCTGCGGCACCGAGCCGGTCGCAGTCGGGGTCGCTCGCGAGCACGAGGTCGTCGCCACGGGCTTTCGCCTCCTCGATTGGGCCGGTGAGCACGGCGGGATTCTCAGGGTTGGCCACGTGGCCCGGCACGTTGGGAAAGTCGCCATCGGGTTTTTCGTGCGGCCCGTACACCCGCACCTGCTCGAAGCCGGCCCCGCGGAGCACGGGCACGACCGCGCTCGCTCCCACGCCGTGGAGCGGCGTGTAAAGAATCGAGATGTTTCGCGGGCCCGGCGCCGACTGCGCGAGCACCGCCGCCACGAACGCCTTGTCCATCGCCTCTTCGACAAAGCTCACGCGGCCGTCAGCCACGGCCGCGTCGAAGCTCTCTCGCCGCACCGCATCCACGTTCATCACGCGGTCGATGATCCCCTTGTCGTGCGGCGGCAGCACCTGCACTCCGCCCGCCCAGTAGACCTTCACAGCGTTGTCGCTCGGCGGATTGTGGCTGGCCGTCACCATGATGCCGCAGGTGCTGTGCGTGGCCCGCACGGTGAACGAAAGCTCCGGCGTGCTGCGAAACCCTCGCAGAAAGAAGATCCGAAACCCGGCGGCGAGGAGCACCTCGGCGCACAACTTCGCGAAGTGTTCGGAGCGGTGCCGCGTGTCGTAGGCGATCGAGCAGGTGGGCGTCTCGCCCGTGGGCACGACCGAGCGCACGTAGTCGGCGAGGCCCTGGGCGCTCTCGCCGATCGTGCGGTCGTTGATCGCGTTCGACCCCACGGGATACATCGTGCCCCGGCGGCCGCCCGTGCCGAACGGGATCACCGTCCAATAGACGTCATCGAGCGCTTTCCAGGCCCCCGCGTCGATTCGCGCCGCCAATTCGGGCACGAATTCGGCATACCGCGGCTCCGTCAGCCAGGCCCGCATCGTGCGGGCGGAGTGGTCGGTGATCGAGCCGGCGGCGTGGGCCGCGTCGATGGCGGCGAGGCGCTGGGCGGGGGATGGCGGTGTCATCGGGGTGATCCTGCGGGACGCATGTCGTGACTGCGGTGGCCGGTTTCGAGCGGGCCGTTTTATACTCCGCGGCCACAATGGCCGACACCTTGATCGTGAGCGTTTCGGGGCTGCGCGGGGTCGTGGGATCGACGCTCACGCCCGGCGTGGCGACGCGCTACGCCGCAGCTTTTGCGGCCACCCTGCCTCCCGGGCCGATCGTGATCGGCCGCGACGGCCGCACGCACGGGCCGCTGTTCGCGGCCGCGCTGCGGGATTTTTTCGTGGCCAGCGGTCGCGACGTGATCGACTGCGGCATCGCCGCCACGCCGACCGTCGGCATCGTCGTCCGCGAGGAGCGGGCCGCCGGCGGCATCCAGATTTCCGCGAGCCACAATCCGCCGCAGTACAACGGCCTCAAACTGTTCTCGGCGGCGGGCCGCGTGCTGCCGGCTGCCGATGGTGCGCGGGTGCTCGCCCGGTTTCACGCGCTGCCCGACCGTGTGGAGGCCACCGGCGCGGTGCGCGGCCGCGTGCGAGACGTTGACGGCGGCCCGGCACACGTGCGGCTCGTGGCAGCGACCGTCGATGTCGAGGCGATCCGCCGCCGTCGGCCGCGGGTCTGGCTCGACGCGGGGCACGGCGCCGGCAGCCGTGGGGCACGGCTGCTCTTCGAGCACTTGGGCTGCGAATTCACGATCGCGGGAGGAGAGCCCGACGGCCTGTTCGAGCATCCACCCGAGCCGACGGCCGAGAACCTCGCCGCGATGCTGCCTCAGATCAGACACCAGCACGCGGATGTCGGCTTCTTCCAGGATCCCGACGCCGACCGGCTCGCGATCGCCACGGCTGACGGTCGCTATATCGGCGAGGAGGCGACGCTCGCGCTGTGCGTCGAAGCCGTGCTCGCGAAGACGCCTGGGCCGATCGTCGTGAACTGCTCGACGAGCGGGATGGCGGCGGCGATCGCCGCGCGGCACGGGGTGCCCTGCCACGTGGCCGCCGTCGGCGAGGCGAACGTCGTCGATGCGATGCTCGCTTGCAAGGCCGTCGTGGGTGGCGAAGGTAACGGCGGCGTGATCGAGCCCCGCGTGGTGCTCGTGCGAGACAGCCTCGTGGCGATGGCGCTCGTGCTCGAACGGCTCGCCACGGGCGGCACGATCGACGCCATGGCCCACGGGCTGCCGCAGCGAATCATGAAGAAGACCAAGATCGATCTCACGCCCGACGTGCAGGGGCCCGGCCTTGTCGCCGCCCTCGGACGGATCGAGCGGGCGTTTCCCGCCGCGCGGGCGAGCCGGCTCGACGGGCTGCGGCTCGACGTTTCGGGCGGCTGGCTGCTCGTGCGGGCGAGTAATACCGAGCCGATCGTGCGGCTCGTGGCCGAAGGCGAGACAGAAGCCATCGTAGACGATGCCCTGCTCCGCGCCCGTGCAGCGCTGCAAGCCCCGTAGGACAGGCTTCAGCCTGTCCTACGAATAGCCATGCCCCCCGACACCTCCGACATCTTGGGCCTCGCCTCGCTCGCCGACGAGGCGCTCGCCGCGCAGGCGGCCCGCGAGGGTTCGGACGGCGCGGCATTCACCACGCTCATGGAGCGGTATCGCGAGAAAGTCTGGCGGGTCTGCTGGCGGCTGATGAGTGCTCAGCACGACGCCGAGGATGCCGCCCAGGAGGTGTTCGTGCGGCTGTTCTTCGAGCGCGGGAAGTTCGCGGGCCGTTCGAGCTATTCGACCTGGCTGCACGGCGTGGCGATCCGCACCTGCCTGATGCTGCGGCGGTCGCGGTCGCGCCGACGCCGGCGCGAGGAGCCGGGCACGGCCGAACAGATCGAAGCCCACGAATCGCGGCAGCCTGAGACGGCTGCGGCGTTCGATGCCAGCCACGACGTCGTCCAGCTACTGGCGGGACTCGACGAGGAGGATCGGGCCCTGATGCTCATGAAGTTTGCCGAAGGACACGAGTACGATGCCCTGGCAGAGATGTTCAGATCGACCTCCGCCGCTCTGCGCATGCGGGTGAGCCGAATCAAGGAACGGCTTACCAGTCAGGCGGGCCGGCTGTCCGGTGAACCCGCTGCCCCGCCCATACGACGCTGACCGGAGACTGCCCATGGATCCGTTCGACAAACTCGCCGAGATCGATGTTCCGCCGGTGCCGGCTGCGCAGACCTTTACGGCCGGCGTGCGACGGAAGCTCCATCCCCGGCTGCTCGCCCTCCACGTTCTCGAGTTCGCGTTCGGGGCCACGGCCTGGGCCCTTGTGCACATGACCGCCGCCCTGGCCGCAGCCGTGCGGTTCACGCTCACCGGCACCTGGCCCGACCGCAGGAAACGCCGCTGATTTTCCGGGCGAAAAAAATTCTTGTTGCGCGGAGCGGATGGCCGGCAACTCATTGTATGGCGGCCAAGAGGGCCGCCGCTGACAAGACACTCGCCGGTGTGGCGCCGGCGCAGCGGATGACAGGGCTTGAAGTCCAAGGACGGGTTTCACGAGGAGAATCGATGAACGATTTCACGAAGGTCGGGCAGACGGCGGCGGAGACCGTCAACGTTTCGAAGCAGGCGCTGGTCGACAGCTTCACTCAGGCATGGAGCCAGGTGATTCTGCTCGCTCCCAAGGTGGTGGCGATGGCGGTGGTGCTCGTGGTGGGCTACGTCGTGGCCCGCTGGGTGGGCAGCGTGATCGCGGTGGTGAGCGAGAAAATCGGGCTGCAGACGGCGGCCGAGAAGAGCGGCCTCGCGCAGAGCATGAACGACGTCGGCATCCGCCGGCCGCTCCCGGCGATCGTGGGCGGGCTCGTGTTCTGGCTCTTGATGTGCGTGTTCACCATGGCGGCGTTCAACATCCTCGGCCTCGACAGCATTTCCAATGCGATGGGCGAGGTGGTGAACTACATTCCGCGGCTCCTCGTGGCGACGGTGGTGGTGGTGATCGGCCTCTTGGCGGCGACGTTTCTCCGCGGCGTGGTGGCGACGAGCGCCGACCGCGTGGGGCTGACCTACGCCGAGTATCTGGCCGGTGGCTGCTACTGGGTGCTTTCGATCCTCACGTTCATCGCAGCCTTCAACCAGCTCGGAATCCAGTTTGCCCTGCTCGAGAAGCTGATCCTGATCGGTTCGGCCGGCCTGTCGGCGGGGTTTGCCCTGGCCTTCGGCTTGGGCGGCCGCGATGTGATGAGCGGGATTCTGTCGGGCTACTATGTGCGGCAGCGGCTCCAGGCCGGCGACACGGTGACGGTCGGCACGCTCGAGGGGACGGTTCGCGAGGTCGGCCCGGTGGCCACGGTGATCGAGACCCGTCAAAACGGCCTCGTCAGTCGGCACAGCGTCCCGAACGCGAAGATGCTCCAGGAGGCCGTGCGGTAGTCGATCCGTCCGGACGGGCGGGCCGTGCACGAAGTCTGCCGGCTCTGACATGCGATGCTTCCAAGGCGGAGAGTGTCGCGAAAAACAAGCGGGCCCGCGGTGAAATCCACCGCGGGCCCGCCGCTTGACACGGGGACCGCTTCCACGGCATACTCCGGCAGTCGAGGGATTCCGCCGGCGCGGAATCCCCATCTTTGAAAGGGAAGCTACTGACCTCGGTCGAATGACGTTGCGGCGGATCGCCGCGGTCGCCTTCGGGTGCCGCGTCGTGGGTCCGACGAAACGGCTTCGAGGTTGGAGCTTCCCTGATCTGTTCCCGGCCTCTGCCGGTGAGCGCGTTCCGGGTTCAGCCGTCCTCAGGCTGTGGTTCGTCCCTGGTTTCCGTCTGCCGCCGCGCTCGTTCGGCTTCTGGGTCTTCAGGAGTCAACCATGGCGACAGTTTTAAGCTCCGTGTTTCGCGGTCTGGGCCGCCTCATGGCCGCAGCGGTGCTCTGCCTTGCCGTCTGGGCGCTGCCCGCGGCCCATGCCGGCATGATCGGTGTGGACGGTCCCATCGGGTCGCAGGGCTTCACCGATTTCGGCGTGGCCGCAGCCAACACGGATGACATCAACGACGCGACCGCGTTCACGATCGGCACCATGGTGTCCACGGACGATAGCCATGGCTACTTCGCAGGGCTGCCGGAGCAAGTATTTGCGCCGATTACATTCCTGATCAGCAATCCGTTGAGCCTGCAGTTCGGCAATACGGAATTCGGCTCATTTGCTTCGACGACCATCCGGCAGCTGTCGAACGATCCGCTCGTGGGGAGCCGGAGCTTCTTCGTGGAGGGCACGTACACCAAGGGGCCGCTCGTGCCGAACCCGGCACTTGCCAACTTCACGATCAGTTTCAACCAGAACTCGGGCGCGGGGGCGTCGATCACCAACAACGCGACGCTCGACTTTCCGATCCAGCCGGTGCCCGAACCCGCAACGCTTGCGCTCGCGCTCGCGGGTCTGACGACGGTCGCGCTACTTCGCCGCCATCGACGCTGACCACCACTGGGATCGCCTACCAGCGGGCCTCGACGCCGAGGTTCGCACCGTGCAGGAACAGCGTGCCGTTGTCGTTGATGCCGGTGCCGGCGGTCGATGCGGTGCTGAAGTCCCACTGGCTCGGCGCGAAGGCGGCATTGGTGAGCCAGTAGACGTTGTAGCCGGCCCGGAGGCCCCACACCTCGGTGAGCCGGTAGACGAGCGTGGCATTCAGGCTGCCGATGAATCCCACGCCTGTGTCGGTGGAGCGGATCGCGCCGCGCTCGGTGAGGCCCGTCACCGTGTCGTAGATCGGTGCCTGGCCCTGCGCCGCCGCCGTGCCGCAGAGGGCCGTCTTCCACCAGCCCTCGACGGCCCAGCGGCACCATTCCCGCCGGCCGCGCATCCCGATCTGGGGGCCGAAGTAGTTCGTCGTCGTCTGCACGGCGTAGGTGCTCGTCTCGGGTGGATCGCAGCAGGTTCCGGCGAGGATCGACTGCTCGTTGAGCCCCGCCCACACGAAGCCGGCCAGCCAGTTGATGCAGTGGCAGCTCGGCTGGCAGTCGGTGCAGGCCAGCCGCGTGGGACGGCGCTCCGGGCAGCAGCGGTAGCGGAACACGTTGAACTCCGCCATGTTCAGCGACGACTGGTAGGTGCCGCGGACTTGTTCCGCGTCGTTGAAGTTGCTCACGACGGTGCCGAGGTCGGGAGGTAATTCCAGGTTCCTGGGGCCGGTCACGAGGGCGTCGCCGAACATTCCGTAGATGCCCGTGTAGCCGATTTCCCAGCCCCACGACTCGGTCGCGAGCCGTCCAAAAAACACCCGCGTGCCGGTGCCGATGCCCGGCTGCAGGTCTTGCGTCGTCATCACGGGATCGCTGAGATCGGTGAACACGAGCGGTCGGTTGCCGATGGCATTGTTTCGTTGCAGGAACAGCACGTCGAAAATCGCATAGGTGTCCCACGACGGGCAGCAGCGATTGCCACAGCAGCGCCGCATCTCGTCCATGCATTCGTCGCCGACGGCGGCTTCCTCCCGGAATGTCGGGATCTGCGATGCCATGAACCCGGTCGGGGGCACGATCTCCTGAGCCATCAGCGCCGGAGCCAGCCACGCCATGAAAGCAGCCGCCCCGACCCCCAACCCCTGTGTGGCGATCGTCCGCAGAGTTTGCCCGCCCCGTGCCATGAGCAGCCCCCGTATCACTGGAAAAACCCGTTCCTCAGGAACAATCGGCACGACCGGACCACGAGGGGCAGCGGTTTTTCGCAGCCTGGGCCGGCAGAGTTTTCCCAGTCTGCCGGCGTGAACTGCCCGTGACGCATGGGTAAGATCGGGGTTTTGCAGAGTTGGTTCGGAAAGCGCGGGAGACCCGTCCTGATGAAAGCCGTTTTGGCCAAACTCTTTTCACGTCCGGGCTCGGGGCGTCCAGACTCGGTCGGTGCTCGGTCGGCTCGCGCTGGGAGCCGTCGGCAACGCCCGTGCCGGAACGCCGCGCCGCTGGGCGGCGAGACGCTCGAACCCCGGCTCGCGCTCACCGCGACGGTGGGCACGCAGGGCTTCGGCAACATCGGTGTCACGACGGTGAACACGGGCAACATCAACACCGCCACCGTGTTCACGCTCAGCAACGTGCGGTCGACGGCATCCCAGACGGGCTACTTCGTCGGCCTGCCCACGCGTTCGCCAGCCGGCGTTTGGTCGTTCACCACGACCGTCGGCACGAGCCTCAGCTTTTCGAATCCGTTCTTCGGCACGTTCCAGTCGTCGACCATCACGCAGGAGTCAAACACCCCCGCGCCCGGCCAGCAGCGCACGTTCTACGTGCTCGGCACCATGACGGGGGGCACGCTTGGAACGGTCACGCCCAGCCCCGTGCCGGCGAGCCTGACGATCACCTTCACGCAGAGCGGGGCCGCGATCTCATCGTCGGCCACGCTGTCGATCCCGCCCACGAAGGCGAAGGCGCCGGTGCTCGTCGCCGCCAATGATCTCGGGTGCGACAGCACTCCGCGGATCTTCGTGGTCGATCCATACACCGGCGTGTCGACGAGTTTCGTGCCCTATCCCGACGTCAACTTCCGCGGCGGCGTGCGGGTGGCTGTCGGTGACGTCGACAGCGACCCCAACACGCTCGAGATCGTCGCCGCCCCGGGGCCCGGTCGCGTCGGCGAGGTGCGGGTGTTCAGCATGGCGGGCGTCGAGAAGCCGTCGTTCCGCTACCTACCGTTCGGCGCCGGCTATGTGCGCGGGGTCGAGCTCGCTGTGGGCGACATCGACGGCGACGGTCGCGACGACCTCGTCGCGGCCGCATCGCGGGGCCAGGGCAGCGTGAACGTTGCCCGGAGCACGGGCACCGCGTTCGTCTCACAGCCCTCGAAGTCATTCACGGCGTTCGGCGGCACCTACACCGGCGGCGCTTCGGTGGCCGTGGGCGGCGTGAACCGGATCGTGGTGGGCAGCGGCGTCGGCCTGCCTCCGACCGTGAAGGTGTACGACGTGTCCGGTGCGACACCCCGAGTCGCGAGCCAGTTTGCCCCCGCGGTTCCGACCGGGACCGCGGGCGTCACTGTGTCGACGCAATATTTCAGCGTCGGAGCCAATCCCGAAATCATGGTGGCAGGCGGTCGCAACGCGATGTCGGCGATCGGCGTCTATCGGAACGAGACCGGCCCTCCCACGAAGACCTACAACAATTTTGCCAGCCGAGCGAAGCCCAATGCACCCGTCTACGCGGCCGCCGCGGCGCTCACCACCGCTCTCGCCGACACCGTGTTCATGGCCCAGGGAGATGGTGGCGTCGGCACGATCCTCAAGGTGAATGCCACCACGGGCGTCGTCGATCCCACGTTCACGCCTACGTTCAACGGCCGGCCGATCGTGTCGCCCCTGCGGATCGCGACCCGCGTGTCCCGCTGACGCCCGGCCCCCGTGCGGACAATCGCCCGCACGGGAGGCTCTTGGGCGTGGGGCGCTGGTCAGCGACGGGCCGACGTGAGCTTCACGGCGGGCGTCACTGTCTTCTCGGCGACGATCGTCTCCTTCGCCGGCGACGTCGATGCGCAGCAGGCCGACGGCAGGATCACCGCCTCACGCACGACCGTGTAGCTGACCGGCGCGCAGCAACTCGCGACGGGCGCGCAGCAGGTGGGCGCACACACCGGGGCACAGACTGGTTCACAGCAGGGCGTGTAGCAGCACGAGTCGTAGCAGCACCGACGATTCCGCCAGCCAGCCTCGGCATCCCAGCCGGCAGCCACCACGGTCAGACACACAAACGCTCCGAGCAGACGGACGAAAGTCTTGCCAATCATGTTCAAACCCTCACGTGAGTCCCGGGAGGATGCATACGGACCGATCCTGACGCAGGCCGGTCCGCCCGGGGCCGGCAACCGTAGGCAACGCGAGCGGCGGGCGGCGAAGAATCAGTCGATGGGACGTGGCGGCCGGGAAACGCAACGGTTTCACGGCGGACACTTCGCCTCGTCGACGCGATTAATCCGGCAAGGGGCTGCCCCCCGCCCCCCCGACCCGAGCATCATGGAGGCCCGCCGGGGACGCCCCGAGCAGCGCCCGCTGGCCCGCGCCCCCCGCCGTCCGCCTCGGCCTCCCCCCC
>Ga0082207_1000773_pt1 | contig 17153 bp, 14 predicted proteins | sample LakMenEpi10Aug09_FD_71540 | JGI IMG/M metagenome (GOLD analysis project Ga0082207, IMG submission 71540)
CGGTGAGTTTTCGGCCCGTCGGACGCCGTTCCTCGCGTAAGCCGCGCCCTACGTCTTCGGCCCACCGCAGCCGGACGGGCAGCCGTTCGAGCGAGCGAAAGAACGAGTCGCGCCGCCAGCGCGGAGGCTCGTCGGTGAATGTCATACGCGGAAAGGCATCGAGCATGAGCGGCAGGGCGATGCAGGCTTCGAGGCGGGCCAATCCCTTGCCGAGGCAGGCATGGGCACCGACGCCGAAGGCGAGGTGGGGATTTGGGTTTCGCGTGATGTCGAACCGCTCGGGAACGGCGAATACCGACTCGTCGCGATTGGCCGCACCGATCACGATCCCCACCTGATCGCCCGGCGACAGTTCGTGGCCGCCGATCCGCACCGGGGCGGTGACGAGGCGAAACGTCGTCCGCTGCTCCGGGCTCTCGAACCGCAGCATCTCCTCGACGGCTGAAGAAACTGCGGCCGGAGCGGTTTCGAGGTGAGCCCGTTGATCGGGGTGCGAGAGCAAAAGTGCCAGGCCGCTGGCGAGCAGGCTGATCGTGGTCTCATGGCCGGCGAAGGCGAGCAGGCCCAGCGTGGCGACGAGCTCGGCGTGGGTCAGCGCGCCCTCGTCGCGAAAGGCCACCAGCCGCCGAACGGGCGTGTCGGGGGCGAGATCGCCCGCGCGGGCGATCCGGTCTTCGAGATAATCGCGAAACCGAGCCGCGCCCAGCGTGCGGGCGGCCTGGTTTTCAGGCTCGGCGACGAGCAGCGAATCGAAACCGCAGGAAAACAGCAGCGAGCACGAGCGGATCGTGGGCAGATCGTCGTCGGGCAGGCCGAGGAACCGGGCGATCACGAACTGCGGCAGCGGCGCGGCGAAATCCGCGACGAGGTCGCACGTGTCGCGGCCGGCAAGCCGCGCGATGAGCGCCTCCGCACACTCGCGCACGATCGGAGCGAACCCGCCCACCGCAGCATCGGTAAACCAGGGTGCGACGAGCCGCCGCAGCCGGGCGTGGTCGCCGCCGTCGCGGAGCAGCATGTGACCGTCGTCCCACGTGCGCTGGCTCGGAGTTCGCACGAGGGCAATGTCCTTCGTGAAATGTGCCCGATCGTGAAAGATGTCGAGGGCGTCGGCGTAGCGGGAGAAGAGCCACACGCCTGACGACCGTGACTCGGAGTGGGCGTGCGGCAGCCAGGCCGGACGGCCGGCGTCGCGCAGGGCCCGGTAGGCAGGATACGGATCGCGAAAGAACGCTTCACGCCACTCGGGCGACGCAGGCTCGAAGCCGGGCATCGGGGTGGTGCCGGCCATGCTCACGCCCCTGTGCGAATGGAGAGCGGCAAGGCGGCGAGGGTGCGCACGCCCGAGTTGGCCTGCCAGCACGGCTCGGCCGCGAGCGTGAATCGGCCGAGGTGCGCCGCGAGCCGGGCAAACACCGCATGCGCCTCGGCCCGCGCGAGCTGGGCGCCCAGGCAGCGGTGCAGGCCCGCGCCGAAGGCCAGATGAGGGTTTGGCGCGCGGGCCACGTCGAACCGATCGGGATCGGGAAACCGGGCAGGATCCCGATTGGCCGCGCCGAGGATCACCGCCACCTGATCGCCCGGCTCGAAGCGGTGGCCGCCGACGGTGCACGGCTCCGTGAACCCGCGAAAGCTCGTCCGCTGAAACGGGCTCTCGTAGCGCAGCATCTCTTCGATGGCGCCCGGCACGAGACCGTGATCGGCGGTCAGCCGGGCCGCCTCGGCCGGGAAACGCAGAAGGGTGAGCAGGCCGTTGCCGAGCAGGCTCACGGTGCTTTCGAACCCCGTGATCAGCAGGAACACGCACATCGTGTGGAGTTCACCCGCGTCGAGCGTGCCACGCTCGTCGTGCGCGATCACGAGCGACGACAGCAGATCGTCGGCGGGGGCCCGGCGGCGGCGGTCGAGCTGGTCGGCGAAGTAGCTGCCCAGATCACGGGCGGCTGCCTGCTGCGCGGCGTACACCGCGGTCGTTTTTTGAAGTGTGTCGGTGCCGCGGGCGATCGTCGTCGTCAACTGCCGAAGGTGATCGGCGTCGTCGGGGGGCACGCCGAGCACTCGCGAAATCACCCGCATTGGGACCGCCGTGGCGAAGTCGGCGATGAAGTCGCAGCTTGGACGACGCAGAAGGCTCGCGAGCAGGTCGTCGACGAGGTCGGCGATCTCCGGCGCGAGAGCCTCGATCGCCCGCGGGGAAAAAAAGTCGCGCACCACGTGCCGCAGCCGCGTGTGCGCGGGGGGGTCGGCGTGGAGCATCGTGCCGTCGAGGAGGCCGGGGCGGCGGTCGGCCGCGGGGGCGACGCGGGCGGGATCTTTCGTGATCCCGTGCGTGGCCTCGAGGATCTCGAGGGCGTCGTCGTAGCGGCTCACGAGCCAGACCGCGGGAATGCCCGTTTCGTCGGATTTTTCCAGCAGCGCGGGGCCGGGGGTGGCGAGCAGGTGTCGGTAATACGGGTAGGGATCTGCGACGAATCCTTCCGGCGGATCGAAACGGTGTAAAACCATGATCACCATGTTGTACAACGAAGGATATCTCGCCGGCGGACGCGGCTTCGGACCGGTGTTTTTCCGCTCCTGGACGCCGCCGGCCCGCACCGCCTCGGCCCTCTACCTCCACGGCGTGGGCGGCAATTCGGCCGACTGCCGCCGCCTGGCCGAGCGGCTGCTCGGGATCGGCTGCGGCACGATCTCGGTCGACATGCCGGGCAACGGCTTTTCGCCGGCGGGATCGCTGCCTCGCGGCGAGCGGCTTATCGCCCAGATGCGGTTCGTCCGTGGGCTGCTCCCCGATCCACGGCAGGAGCGGGCCGCGATCGTCTGCGACTCTGGCGGTGCCCTCCTCGGCCTCTCGCTTCTCCACGCGATGCGAAACGACCCGGCATGCGCCGCGATCCCGGTCGTCTTCTCGGAGGGTGTGTTCGGCCACGATGCTTCGACCCATCGGTTCATCGAGTCGTGCCTCTCCTTCTACGGCCGCTCCTACCCGTCGCTTGAGGCCGCGATCGCCGGCTGGAATGGCTGCGAACTCGGCAAGGTCGCGTTCGACAGCGATGCCGACCGCCGTGAGTTCGTGGCCGGCCTGCTCCATGCCGACGGCCGGGCGCTCGTTGCCAAGGGCGACGTCTCCCGGCAGCGCGAGCTGGCCCGCTCGAAGGACTTCGAGATGCTGCCCGGCAAGCCGCCGCTGCCAAACCCAGCCCTGTTCCTCTGGTCGGAGGGCGGTAGGCTGGCGGGCAAATACGCAGAGGCCGCGCGGCGGGTGTTTCCGCGGTCGATCGTCCACATGGCCCGCGCTGCAGGGCATCCGTTGCCGATCGTGCGCGAGGCCGAGCTGCAGGCCGTCGAGTCGTTTCTCGCCGGTCACGTGCGCGGGTCGGCAATCGTCTGAACACGCTGAAGGTGGAGGGTCGATGCCGCTGGTCATTCCCAATCTCCTCCTACCGGCCGAGTTGGAACGCATCCGCTCCCGCCTGGCCAGCACTTCGTTCACCGACGGCGGCCACACGGCCGGCCCACAGGCCCGGCGCGTGAAGCACAACGAGCAGGTGCCGCGGGGCGACGCCGTCGAGCAGGAGCTCGCGCCGGTGGTGGAAGGGGCGCTCAAGCGCAGTCAGACGTTTCTCTCCGCCGTGCTCCCGCGACGGCTGACGACGCCGCTCTTCAGCCGCTATGCGCCCGGGATGGAGTATGGCAGCCACGTCGACAACGCGGTTATGTTTCTCGCGCAGCCCTTTCGCAGCGACGTGTCGGTGACGGTCTTTCTGTCGCGGCCCGACGAGTACGATGGCGACGAACTCGTGATCGAGGACGGCCCGTTCGTGCAGCAGGTGAAGCTGCCGGCCGGCAGTGCCGTGGTCTACCCGTCGACGAGCGTCCATCGCGTGGGGACCGTCACGCGCGGCGCGCGGCTCGCCGCGGTGCTCTGGGCGCAGAGCCTCGTCCGGGACGCCGCCCAGCGGCAGATCCTCCACGACCTCGACCGGGTGACCCAGGTGCTCAGGCAGCGGGATCCCGACTCCGCCGAGCTGATGCTCGTGACCGCGAGCCATCACAACCTCGTCCGCATGTGGGCCGAGTGCTGACCGAGGTGACACCGCCATGTCGATGGTAGAGATGCTCAGAAAATCCGCCACGCTGAGGGGCATTCCCATGCGGCCCGTGGCCCCGGGTTCGTCGATCTGGCGGTTTGGGCAGGGGTCGGCTTCGCGACATCTCTATGCCGCGGCAACTGACCGCGACGGCCTCACCGGTACGATCCTCTCCCGCAACAAGGGCTGGGCGAACGCGCTCGTGGCCGGCCTGGGGTTTCCCGCGACCGTGCAGCGGGTGGTGCACAGCCGCGCGGAACTGGTGGCACAGGCCCGCGCGCTCGGATTCCCGGTCGCCGTCAAGCCGCTCTCGGCCGGCATGGGGATGGGCGTGTGCGCCGAAATCCGCACCGAGGCAGACCTGCTGCGGGCCCATGCCAACGCGGCCCCGCTGTCGCCGCAGGGCATGGTCGTGGAGCGTCACGTCGCGGGCCTCGACCACCGGCTCACGGTCTGCGGCGGCCGGCTCACCTGGGCGGTCATCCGGCACCGCGCCCGCGTCACGGGCGATGGCGTGCACGCCATCCGGGAATTGATCAGCCTCGAGAACGCGCGGCGGTCGGCTACATTTCACACCGAACGCTTGAAGCCGATCACGATCGATGACGAGCTCGTGATCCAGCTCCAGAACCAGGCGCTCACGCTCGAGTCGCGGCCCGCGGCCGGCGCGCCGGTCGCGCTGCGGTCGGTCGCCAACGTGGCCCGCGGCGGCACTGTCGAGGACTGCACCGCCCGCGTGCATCCAGCCGTGCGCGACATGGCCGAGGCGATCGCACGAGCCGCCCGGCTCGATGTGATCGGGGTCGACTTCATCACGCCCGACATCATGCGGTCGTGGCGCGACGTGCCCTGCGCGGTGATCGAGATCAACGCCACGCCGGCGATCTTCACCGACCAGCAGGCGGATGTCATGGTCGAGGCGCTGTTTCCACCGGGGTCTGACGGCCGCATCCCGACTGTTTTGCTCGTCGACGTGGTTCCGGCCGCCGTCGACCTCGTGGCCGGGGCGCTCGCCGCCGGCGGCCGGCGTGTGGGCCGCACCGACACGGCCGACACGCAGCTCGGTGGCGCCGTGCGCTGCGAGCCTGGCATGGACATCGCTGCCAGGGTCGAAGCGCTCGTCGCCGATCCGGCCTGCCAGGCACTCGTGGTCGCCGTGCCTGCGGCCGAGGTGGTTCGGGGTGGACTGCCGCTCGACCGATTCGACGTGGCGTTTGCCCCGGCGCGGCTGCCGCAGCCCGCCGAGTCTTTCATGTCGGGCGGCTGCCGCGAGGTGGTGCGGGCGACGCCAGAGGGTGCGATCGAAGCTGCTGTCGTCTCCGCGGCACTCGGCCGCATGCTCGGCCGGTACACTCCTCGCCGTCCACACCACGTATGAGGCGCATGGCGTGAGCCACCCGGACTTCGTTCATGAGCGTGCCGGCATCGACGGCGTGATTCGCGCGCAGGCGCTGGCGACGCCCTACGCGCCGGCCGTCGTGACGGAGCGATCCAGCCTCACCTATGCCGCGCTCGTGGCGGCGGTCGATCGGCTCGATGCGCTCACGGCGTCGCTGCCTGTCGTGCGGCAGGCCGGCTGCCTCGGGCTGTCGTTCACGAACCCGGTCAACCATCTCGTGGCGACGCTCTTCGTGCTGCGGCTGGGCAAGACCCAGATCACCGTGCCGCCACAGGTTCCCGAGCAGTGGGGCGAGTTGCTCGCCGCCTCCGGTGTGCAGTGCATCCTGTGCGACCACCGGAATCCTCTGCCGCTCGACCTGCCGCGGGCCGTGATCGATCCGCAATCGCTCTATCGCAACGCGGTGTGGCCGCCTGCCGCCGCCCGCGACATCGACGCCGCGGCGCCGGCCTTGCGCGTGGCCGGCTCGGGCACCACGCGTCGGCCACGGCTGATCGAGTATGACCACGCCGGCCTCCTCGCCTGCATCCGGCGTGATCAGCGGTTTCGCCCGATCGGCCCCGGAGCGAGGCATCTGTCGGTGACCAACATCGGCTTCTATACGGCCAAGCGCCGCGCCCTTGGCTGCCTCGTGGCGGGCGGCACGATCGTGCTTCGCGAGCAGCTCATGAACACGGTCGACCTCTGCGATCGCGCGGCGGTCGATCACCTCTCGGTCGTCGTGATGCAGGCCGAAGACATGGTGGCGAGCCTGCCGCCCGAGCCATCCGCGCCCAGGCTGCCGCGGCTCGTCTCGCTCGTGATCGGCAGTGCCCCGGTGAGCGAAGCCCTGCGCCGCGTGCTCGCCGCCCGGGTCACGCCGCATGTCTGGGTGACCTACGGTAGCAACGAGTTCGGCGAGGCGACGTGCGCGCCGCCAGACGTGTGGATGCAGCACCCGGGGAGCGTGGGCCGGCCGCTGGAGGGCGTGGACGTGAGCATCGTCGACGCGGCCGGCGCGCCGCTACCCGCCGGCCAGACGGGCCGCGTACGGCTGCGCGGCGAGGGCGTATTCACTCGGTATGTCGGCGATCCGGAGGCCACGCGAGCCGCGATCGTCGACGGCTGGTACTTCCCCGGCGACCTCGGCACCCTCACGCCCGACGGCGTGCTCGTGTTTCAGGGCCGCGCCGACGATCTCATGATCTTCGACGGCATCAACATCTATCCGCGGGAGATCGAGGCGGTGCTCGAGATGCATCCGGCGGTGCGCGAGGCGGCCGCGTTTCCAGTGCCGTCGCAGCGGCACACACAGATTCCGGTGGCAGCGGTGGTCGTCTCGGCGCCAGTCAGCGACGCCGATCTCGTCGCCTGGTGCCGCCGTCAGATGGGCGCGCGGGCGCCGCATGCCGTCGTCGTGCGCGAGAGTCTGCCCCGCAACGAAGCGGGCAAGGTGCTCAAGCGGGAGCTCGCGGCCAGCTTCCCGGCGCAGCGTCAGTAGCGCGGGATCAGCAGGCCGCCGTCGAGGTGGAGCACCTCGCCCGTGGCGAAGGGCATCGTCCCGCCGGCGAGGCTGGCCACCGGGCCCGCCACGTCGGCCGGCTCGCCCCAGCGGTTGATCGGGCTGAAGCCGGCCTCGATCAGCGTGTCGTAGCGGGCCTGGGCCACGAGGCTCATCGACGTGCGGATGAGGCCCGGGCGGATCTCGTAGACGTTGATGCCGCTGCCCGCGAGCCGCACGGCGAACAACTTCGTGAGCATCGAGAGGCCGGCCTTGGCGATGCAGTATTCGCCCCGCTCCGAGGCGGCGGCCTCGGCGTTCGAAGAAGAGATCGTGATGATCGAGCGGAAGCGATCGGTCGGCTGCGCGACCATCCGCCGGGCTACCTGCTGCGTGAGGAAGAAGGTGCCGCGCAGGTTGACGGCGATCTGCTCGTCGAAGCTCTCGGGCCCCACGTCGAGGAGGTCGCCCCGCCGCCGCACCGAGATGCCGGCGTTGTTGACGAGGCAGTCGATGCCGCCGAATCTGCCCCACAGGTCGGCGAGGATGCGGTCGAACTCGTCGATGCGGCTGATGTCGAAAGGGCAGGCCGCCACGGCCGCCCCCGTGTCGGCGACGATCTGTTGGGTATGCTTGAGTTCGTCCGACTCGTGCCGGCCGTTGATGAGCAGGTTGAAGCCCTGCCGGGCCAGGTGGATCGCGATCTCGCGGCCGATGCCTCGGCTCGATCCGGTCACCAGCGCCGTCGGTTTCCCTGGTGGATTCATCGCATGCCTCCGTCCACTGTTTCAAGCATTCCGGGCGTGCGGGTGCCCAGCGCGCCGAGCGTGACGCTCCAGTCGCACGTGCGCCTGCCGATCACGGCCGACCTCGCACTCCTCGACGAGTGGCTCACGGCCGGCCTCGAGGTGCCCATCGAGCCGCTGGCCGAGGTGCCGCAGGGAGTCGATCCCCATGCCGCAGCGGTGCTGTGGCGCGGGCTGTTGCTCGCGCGAGAGTTTCTGCAGCTGGCAAAAATACCGGCCTTCGACCCGCCGCAGATCCTCGGCCTCGAGCCACAGCCGAGCGTCGACGGTGTGTGGAAGGTGACGGTGTCACTGCCGCGTGTCGACCAGATCCTCAACAACGCCTATGCCCTCGCCTTCAACGCCGGTGTCGATGTCTGCTTGCAGGTCTGCAGGCTGCCACGGACTTCCGAATCAGCGGCTCAAGTCTACACCGCGATCGTGCAGAAGGTGATCGACCCGTTGCGCCGGATGGTGGTGGCGGGCGAATCGGGCATGCACGTGTTGCGCGAGGCCCGACGCCTCGACATCCCCTTCTTCCATCTCGGCAGCGACGTTTTTCAGCTCGGGTGGGGCCGCCGCCGCCGGCTGATCGACCGCAGTTCGCTCGTGGGGGATTCGGCGCTGGGGTCGCGGCTGGTGCGCAACAAATACCTGGCAGCCTCGTTCGTGCGGCAGGCCGGGCTGCCGGCACCGGAGCACGAGCTCGTGGGGCGAATCGAAGAGGCCCGGCCGGCCGCGGCCCGCATCAGATATCCGGTGGTCGTGAAGCCCACCGATCGCGAGCGCGGCGAGGGTGTGACGACGGGCGTGCAGAGCGACGCCGCGCTCGCGGCCGCGCTCACGGTGGCGCTCCAGGCGACGCCGAGCCGCCAGGCGCTCGTCGAGCGGGAGGTGCCGGGCGTATGCCACCGTTTGTTCATAGTTCGTGGCAGATTGCTGTATGCCGTCAAGCGGCTGCCGCATTCGATCGCGGGGGATGGCCGACGCACGATTGCCCAGCTCGTGGTGGCCGCGAACGCCCGGGAGGCGGCGCGGCCTCCGTGGCGGCGTGAAAAGCACTACCCGCTCGACACGCTGGCCCTTCAGGTGCTGGCAGCCAGGGGCTTGGGTCCGTCGTCGGTGCCGGCGGCCGGCGCATTCGTGCCATTGCGGCCGATCGAAACGACGGCCTGGGGCGGACACGACGAGGAGGTCACGGCGACGATCCATCCCGAGAACGTGCGCGTCGCCCGCCGGGCCGCCGAGATCTTCGCGCTCGACGTGGCCGGCGTCGACATCATCTCGCCCGACATCACCCGGCCGTGGCACGAGAACGGCGCGATCATCAACGAGGTGAATTTCGCGCCGTTGCTCGGGGGGCACGATATTTCACGGAGCCATATTGCGCGCTACCTTCGCGATCTCGTCGAGGAAGACGGCCGCATTCCGGTCGAGGTGTTCGTGGGTGGCGCGGAGGCGTTTGCCGCGGCTCGAAGCCGGCACGCCGAACTCGTGTCGAGGGGCACGGCCGCATTTCTTACGAGCCACGATACGACCTTCGATGCCACGGGCCGGTCGCTCGCGCTCGCAGTCCACGGCCTCGCTCGCCGCTGCCGGGCCCTGTTTCTCGATCAGGCCGTCGGTGCGATCGTGCTCGTGGCGCAGACCGACGAGCTCGAGCGGAGCGGCCTGCCCTTCGACCGGATCACCGCCCTGCATGTCGTCGATCGCCAGCTCGTGCGGCATGACCAGCCGGAGGCTGTGGCTGCCGACGGCGACACGGCGGGCGTGATCGAGCGGCTGCGTGCGTGCCTCGTCGATGCCGACGCGTCAGGCTACCCGGCGAAACGGTAGTGTCGAGATGGGCTCGGGATGCGCCGCGAGCGCCTCGCGGGCGATCTCGACGATGTAGCGGCCGTAGTCGCTCTTCATGCGACTGCCCGTTTCGACGAGTTCTTCCGGCGAGAGATAGCCCATGTGCAGGGCGATCTCTTCGAGGCAGGCGATCTTCAGCCCCTGGCGGTCTTGGAGGGTCTGCACGAAGGCCGTGGCTTGGAGGAGCGAATCGGGCGTGCCGGTGTCGAGCCAGGCGAATCCGCGGCCGAGCCGTTCGACGTGCAGGGCGTCGTGCTCGAGATAGACGCGGTTGAGGTCGGTGATCTCGTACTCGCCACGCGGGCTCGGCTGCAGCGCGGCAGCGATATCGCAGACGTGCTCGTCGTAAAAATAGAGCCCCGGCACGGCGTAGTGCGATTTCGGGGCATGGGGCTTCTCCTCGAGCGAGAGCGCGCGGCCGTCGGCGTCGAATTCGACGACGCCGAAACGCTCCGGATCGCGCACGGGATAGGCGAACACGGTGGCTCCGTGCGGCCGGGCCGCGGCCCGCTTGAGAACGGCCGGAAAACCCTGGCCATAAAACACGTTGTCTCCGAGCACGAGCGCCGCGCGGGCACCGCCGAGAAAGCGGCGGCCGATCACGAAGGCCTGGGCGAGGCCATCGGGGCTCGGCTGCTCGGCATACGAGAGCGAAATACCAAACCGGGAGCCGTCGCCCAGGAGCCGCTCGAAATGGGGTAGGTCGTGAGGCGTGGAGATCACGAGGATCTCGCGGAGGCCCGCGAGCATGAGCGTCGACAGCGGGTAGTAGATCATCGGCTTGTCGTAGACCGGCAAGAGCTGCTTCGAGACGGCCAGCGTCATCGGATGCAGCCGTGTGCCGGAGCCGCCAGCGAGCACGATGCCCTTCGTGGTCGGTTGCGCCATGCGTCGTTCTCTAGGAATGGCCAGGTGGGTCGAGGCGATAGGGCGAGTCTGGCGCATGTTCGTGACGGATCTCGTCGACTGGCTCCTGCTTGTGCCTGCCCGCGTAGAGGCGGTTGGGGGCGTTGAACACCCAGCCGGGTACGTCGCTCACGTTGCGGTAGGCATGCACCACCCCGGGAGGAATCGACACGGCACATGGGTTCGAGGATCCGCAGATCGTGCGCGTGTGCATGCCGATGGTCGGTGAACCGGGGCGGGCGTCCCAGAGAAAGAGCTCGAAATCACCCGGGCCGATGAAGGCGAAGTAGTCGGTCTGGTCGGCGTGTTCGTGGGGGCCGCGGGCCACGCCCGGATCTGTCTGGCTCACATAGGCCATCACGGGATGGACCGCATCGGCCAGTTCGTCTTCGCGATAGAGTTCGACGAGCCAGCCGCGGCTGTCGGTGTGCCTCGTGAGCGGCTTGAAGACGATGTCGGCGATCGTGGCGGCGGCGGAGGGGGCGGAAGGCATGCCAGACTCGTTTCCCGAGGGTGCAGCGGGGGTATAAAGTCGACTAAGCCCTGCCTGCCAGATGGTTTTCAGATTCTTTTTCCCCACGCTCCGCACCGGCCGGATCCTGGGAGGGATGGGATGGCAGGGTAAGGCCGTTTCCCTGGCCGGCCGGAGCAGGACAGACTATTACTATGGAGACGGCATAGGTGACAGATATCGATCCCGGCGGGCTTTCGAGGTGTTCGGCATGATCAGCACCATTCCTGCCACGGCCGACGTGGTCGTGATCGGCGGTGGGCCGGCGGGGGCGACCACCGCCACGCTCGTGGCCCAAAAAGGTCACCGTGTCACCCTCTTCGAGCGAGAGCGATTTCCGCGGTTTCACGTCGGCGAGTCGCTCATTCCCGAGACGTTCTGGGTGCTCGAGCGGTTGGGGATGCTCGACGCGATGCGGTCGAGCCGCTTCGTCGAGAAGCATTCGGTGCAGTTCGTGAACGAGAAGGGCGTGCTCTCCGAGCCCTTTTACTTCGCCGACCACAAGCCGCAGGAAAGCTCGCGCACTTGGCAGGTGGTGCGGAGTGAGTTCGACGAACTGATGCTGCGCAATGCCGCGCGACAGGGCGTGGACGTGCATGAGGCCACCCGGGTGCTCGAGGTGCTCTTCGACGGCGAGCGGGCGACCGGCGTGCGGGTGCAGAGCGAGGGCGGCGAGGTGCGCACCGTGTCGGCCGAAGTGGTCGTCGATGCGAGCGGGCAGGGTGCGATGATCATGAGCCGGCTCGGCCTGCGTGACTGGGATCCGACGCTCAAGAAGGCGGCCATTTGGACCTACTGGAAAAACGCGGAGCGTGGCACGGGCCGCGACGAAGGGGCCACGCTCGTCCTGCAGCTCGATGACAAGCAGGGCTGGTTCTGGTACATCCCGCTCCACGACGGCACCGTGAGCGTGGGCGTGGTGGCCGGTTACGACTATCTCTTCAAGCAGCGCGACGCCAAGGACCCCGAAGCGATCTACTTCGAGGAGGTGGCCCGTTGCCCGGGGCTGCAGCCGAAGATCGCGGCCGCCGAGCGGGCAGGGCCGGTGCGCGTGGCGAAGGAGTATTCGTATCGGGCCCGCGACGTGGCCGGCGACGGCTGGGTGCTCGTGGGCGACGCGTTCGGGTTTCTCGATCCGCTCTATTCGTCGGGCATCCTTCTCGCGCTCAAGAGCGGCGAACTGGCCGGCGATGCGATCGTGGCGGCGCTCGCTGCCGGCGACACATCGGCGGCGAAGCTTGGCACGTGGGGCCCGGAATACGTCCGCGGCATGGAGCGGATGCGCCGGCTCGTGTGCGAGTTTTACGAAGGCTTCAATTTCGGCCGGTTCGTGAAGAAGCATCCGCACTTGAAGGGCCATGTCACCGACCTTTTGATCGGCGACCTCTTCAATGATCGGGTGGACGAGATCGTGGCCCCGCTCGACGCCCTGCGGGCGGAGGATCGGGCCCGGGCCTCGGCATGACGGTCGAATTGGTGTTTGACGAGCGGGGCGCGGGCCCGCCGCTCGTGGTCTTGCACGGCCTCTTCGGCGCGAAGCGGAATTGGGCGACGATCGCCAAGGCCCTCGCGCCGCATCATCGGGTGCTCACGGTCGATCTGCGGAACCACGGCGCGAGCCCGTGGGACGCCGTGCACGACTACCCGGCGCTGGCCGGCGACGTGGCCCGGTTCATCCACACGCATGTCGGCGGGCCGGCGGCCGTGCTCGGGCACAGCATGGGGGGCAAGGCGGCGATGGTGCTCGCGCTCGAGGAGCCGGGGCTCGTGGAGCGGCTGGTCGTCGTCGACATTCCGCCGGCCCCGTCGCGGACATCGCTCATCGATGCACTGCGGGCGATGCAGCAGGTTCCACTCGCGGCGTGCACCCGCCGCGGTGAGGTCGATGCCGCCCTCGCCGAATCGATCGCCGACCCGGCCGTGCGAGCGTTTCTCGTGCAAAACGTCACGGCCGGCCCGAACGGGCTGGCATGGGCGGTGAATCTCGACGCCATCGCGCACAACTTTCCTGCGATCGTCGGCTTTCCCGACGTGCCGGCGGGCCGCACATTTTCAGGGCCCACGCTGTTCGTCGTGGGTGAACGCTCCGACTACGTCCGGCCCGAGCATCATGCCGCCATTCACCGGCTATTCCCCGCGGCCACGATCCAGGTGGTGACGGGGGCGGGGCACTGGGTGCACGCCGAGGCGCCAGACGCATTTCTCGCCGTCGTGAGCGGCTTTCTCTCGGCCTGACGCTACGATGTGATCCTCCCACAGAAGCACGGTGGCTATGGAATCCCGAAACACCCACGCCCGGAAAGAATACGAGCAGGCCGCTCTCGACGAGGCCTCGGTCGACCGCGACCCCATCCGGCAGTTCGCTGCCTGGTACGACGCGGCGGTGGCGGCCGGCGTGCCGGAGCCCGAGGCCATGACGCTCTCTACGGCCACACCCGACGGCCGGCCATCGGCCCGGGTCGTGCTCCTGCGCGGCTTCGATGCCCGCGGTTTTTGTTTCTTCACGAACTACGAGAGCCGCAAGGGGAGGGAACTCGGGGCGAACCCCCACGCCGCCGTGACGTTTCACTGGGCCGTGCTCGAGCGGCAAGTGCGGATCGAGGGCCGCGTGGAGCGGACGAGTGCCGCCGAGTCAGACGAATATTTTCACAGTCGCCCGAGCACGTCGCGGATCGGGGCCTGGAGTTCGCCGCAGAGCGAGGTGATTCCGGACCGGGCGGCACTGGAAGCACTTTTCACCCGCTATCGCACCGAGCATCCCGACGAAGCGGCGATCCCACGGCCGGATCACTGGGGCGGCTTTCGGATCGTGCCCGAGCGGATCGAGTTTTGGCAGGGTCGGCCGAGCCGGCTTCACGACCGGCTCTGCTTCCGCCGTGCAAGCGACGGCGGCTGGACGCTGGAACGACTCGCGCCCTGACGGCCGCGGCGAAATGCTGCGGCCGGGGGACACTGTGCCCCCCGGCCGCGTTGGTCGTCGCTCAGCGAACCACGATCCCGATTCAGGTGGTCGCGGGCTTCTTGAGGAAGCTGACGATCAGGGGCAGCAGGGCCCCGACGATCGCCGAGAGGCCGCCCGTGCCGGCGAGGTTGTCCGTGCCGCCGACGAGTGAGCCGATGGCGGGCACGAGCATCGGCAGAATCTTGCCGCCGAGGCCGCCGCCCACGAGCCCGAGTACGGTGTTGAGCATCGGGCCGAGGTTGCGATTCTTGAGCAGCGAGCCGACCACGTTGCCACCGGCACCACCGGCGATGAGGCTCACGATCCAGCTGATGATCTGGGGATCCATGTAAAAACCGTCCTTTGCGAAAAAAGTGGGAACTCCGTGGCCCGCACCCTCCGCCGGGAGCGGTTCACGAGAGATGAGTTGCCGCCGGGCCCCTGCGTGTCACACGACGGGCTGAAAAATTTTGGATTTGCGGTGCGAAGCCGGCGACCCTGCCGGTGGTGACGGTCGTGCCGGAGCCTTCCGGGTGATCGTGGGGCTAGAACCGCCGCTTCGTTATCAAGAGGGCTGTCATTTCTTCAGCCGCTCGCAGAAGATGAGGATCTGGTGGAGCAGGCGCCTGCGGTCGTGTTCCCGAGTGATCGCAACGGCATCGTGTGCTGTGGCGGTCGGTGGACCAGGCATCCCGTGATGCCGACGCCCGAAGCTGCCTCTGACAGGATGTCGCATGCCTGCCCTCGCCGCTCGAGAAACCCTGCAGCCGAATCGGCGGGGTGTGTTGCCAGACTCCGTCCGCCCCTACCGCATCCGCTGGCGATATGCCGTCGTCATCGGTCTCGTGCATGTGTTGGCCTGCCTCGCCCTGCTGCCGGGGCTGTTTTCCTGGACGGGCGTCGTGGCCTGTGTGCTCGGCGTACATCTCTTCGGAGCGGGCATCAATCTCGGCTATCACCGGCTGCTCACGCACCGCAGTTTCCGCACGCCGCGCTGGGTGGAATACGCACTCGCGTCGCTGGCCATCTGTAGCCTCGAAGACACGCCCGTGCAGTGGGTGGCGGTGCACCGCATGCATCACGCCCACTCCGACGATGTGCCCGACCCCCATTCGCCGCTGGTGACCTTCCTGTGGTCGCACCTGGGCTGGCTCCTGATGGTGAATCCAGGCATCGACACCCTCTCCTTCCGAGAGCGATTCGCCCCCGACCTGCTTCGTGACCGCTTCTACTTCACTCTCGAAAAGCACGGCTACCTCCAGGTGGCGATCGCGCTCGCCCAGGTGCCGATCTTCTTTCTCGCGGGTTTCCTGGGCGGCTGGCTCGCCGGCGGCATCGACGAGGGCGTGCGGCTCGGGGCGAGCGTCGTGGTGTGGGGCGTGTTTCTGCGGATCGTGCTCGTGTGGCACATCACCTGGTCGGTGAATTCGCTCAGCCACCTGTTTGGCTACCGCACCTACGAGACAGGCGAGGGGAGCCGCAACAACTGGCTCGTGGCCCTGCTCGCGGTCGGCGAGGGATGGCACAACAATCACCATGCCGATCCGACGGCCGCCAGCGTGCAACACCGCTGGTGGGAGATCGACATCTCGTACTACGAGATCAAGCTCCTCGAGGCCCTCGGGCTGGCGACGAACATCGTCAAGCCCCGGCATCTGCGAGCCGGACACGAAGTGCCACAATAAGTCGGGGCGACACGATTCGAACGTGCGACCTCTACGTCCCGAACGTAGCGCTCTAGCCAGGCTGAGCTACGCCCCGAGGTGTGTCGCCGAATTGAACGGCGGCACGAGGGAACTCCCGTAAGCCTACCGGGAGCCGCGTCGCGGAACAACGCCTGTCGGTGCGGTCCGCGAACCCGGGGCGAAACGTCACTTCGCCAACGACACGCATACGAGCTCGCGGTCGTTGCGGGCATAGACGCACCGGCCCGCGAATGCCGGGTGGCTCCAGACGACCTCGCGCCCAAAGCACTCATTCGTGGGGTCGAGGAGGTGCTGCCGGCCAAGCTCTCGATAGCCCGCCGGCGAGAGCGTCGCCAGGATCAGGTCGCCTGTCTCGCTGAAGATCCACGTGCGGGTGGACGCCACGGCCGGGCTGCCGGCCGGCTCGTGCCGCACGAGAAACGCTGTGCCATGCTTGCCGCGGCGGGTGCCCCCCAGCGTGGCGTCGGGCGTTTCCCAAAGCCGCTTGCCCGTGGCCACGTCGACGGCCGTGAGCATTCCTGTGTCGCAGTCACAGCCGTAGAGCACGTCCCCAGCGATAAAGGGCGTGCTGTTGGCGCAGTAGACGGCCGACTTCGGCTCGCCCCGCCAGAGCACCGCCGCATCGGGCTTGTCGGCCGCGAGGGCAAACAGCGCTCCCACCCGGCCGATGCCGCTGGCGAAGAGCACGCGGCCCTGCTTCGTGTCGGCCACCTGCGGGGCCATGATCGACATGCCATACATCGGCTTGAGCGGCTGCGACCAGAGCACGCGGCCCGTGGCCGGCTCGAGAGCGTTGAGCTTGTCGGCATCCCAGATCACGACCTGCCGCACGCCGGCGCTCTCGATCAGCGTGGGCGGGCAGTAGCCGCTCTCGCTCGCGGAGAGCCCCCGCCACAGTTCCTGGCCCGTGTCCTTGTCGAATGCCACGGCCACGCTGCCCGGGCCGCCCACGAGGCAGATGAGCCGCTTGCCGTCGACGAGCGGATGGCCACAGAAGCCCCAGATCGGCGTCGGGGCGCCGTAGTCCTTCTTGAAATCCTTCGTCCAGGCGACAGCGCCCGTCACTGCATCGAGGCAGACGAGATTGCCCTCGGCGCCGAGCGCATACACCTTGCCGTCGGCCACGGTCGGCGTGCACCGTGGGCCGGAGGCATACGAGATCGCATACGGGCAGTCGTATTCATGCTTCCAGAGCAGCTTTCCGGTCTCGGCATCGAGGCACAGAATTCGTTCCCGGCCGGCGAGCTCGGTGCGGTCGTTCGGTGCATTGGCGAGGTCGCCCGCGGGCCGGTCGTAGTCGGTGAGATACACGCGGCCGTCGGCGACGGCGGGGCCGGAGTAGCCGCCGCTCACGGGCACCCGCCACTTCACGGGCAGGCCAGCTGGCGGCAGCGCATCCACGACACCGGCCTCGCGCCCCACGCCGTCGCGCCGCCGCCCCCTCCCCTCCGGCCCATCGTCGGCGCCGGCGCCACGGGCG
>Ga0082207_1000774_pt1 | contig 17151 bp, 12 predicted proteins | sample LakMenEpi10Aug09_FD_71540 | JGI IMG/M metagenome (GOLD analysis project Ga0082207, IMG submission 71540)
AAACACTAAATAATAAAAAAAAACCCCGCCACTCTATGTGGCGGGTTTTTTTATGTAATTTTTATTGGCTAATTTTCTTATTCTTCCTGAACTTCTTTGCGAAGTGATTCTTCAATTCGCTCAAAAATTTCGGCCAAGGTTTGCTGATCATTTTTTGATAAGTGATCCATAAATCGGTATCGAACACTTTCCACATGATCCGGAGCAGCGGCAACAATTGCTTTCCAACCCTTTGGGGTCATCACCGCAAAGTAGCCACGTTTATCACCTGGGCAAGGCTCGCGGCGAACCCAGCCCTCTTTTTCCATGACCTTCATTCGGTGTGATAACCGCGACCTTGATAGCAAAGCCTTTTCTGCCAGTTCGCTCATTCTCATACTGCGATCTGGTGCATCGCTGAGCTGAACCAAAATTTCATAATCTGGCATTGATAAATCATGGGCATCTAGATCAGAATCCAGCGCTTCTAGCAACCGTCGGCTGGCAAGGATGTAGCGTCGCCAAGCCTTCATTTCGGTGGGGTTAAGCCACCTTGGTGCGGTAGCGTTTTCACGTGCCATGAGTGCAGTCTACGGCAAAAGTTGAAGCTTCAACTACTTTTAATTGAAGGAGAACTACGTGAGTTCAAGTAACGCTGGCTTGTCGGCTGCAGGTTTAGATTTTTCCCATCAGGATCAAACGGTGCGACCACAAGATGATCTCTATCGTCACTTCAATGGCGGCTGGTTAAAGACCGCCGAGATCCCCGCAGACCGGGCAAGTGATGGCGCCTTCATAACGCTTCGGATTCAATCCGAAGCCCGGGTTCGCGAAATCATCGAAAGTGCAACTGGTTCAGATGAAGCGACCAAGATCGCCAATATCTATAAGTCATTTATGGATGCCACAGCAGTTAATGCAAAGGGCGGCTCCCCCATTGCTGGCGAGCTTGCCCAGGTTGATTCAATTTCATCATTGACTGATTTTGTTTCTACCTTTTCTAAATTAGAAGCCCACGGAACCTCTGGAATTTTCGGCACCTTTATCTATGCTGACATGAAGGATGCCTCAACAAACATCTTGTACTTAGTGCAGGGTGGCATCTCGTTGCCAGATGAGGCTTATTACCGCGAAGAAAAATATGCTGATATTCGAACTGCATACCTTGCCCACATAACTGCGATGTTCACTTTGGCTAAGGTTTCAAACCCAGCTGAAAATGCAGCCAGGGTTATGGCCCTTGAAACCAGCATTGCCAGCCACCATTGGGACCAAGTGAAAAATCGCGATGCGACCTTGACCTATAACAAAATGGACCGCGCACAGGTAAAGGCTTTGATGCCAGCTTTTGATTGGGACCTCTATTTGGCAGACGGCGAAATTCCAGGCATTGTTTTGGATTCAGTCATCGTGCAGCAGCCATCATTTTTCGAAGGCCTAGGCACTATTTTGGCCAACTTTGATGTTGCTGCCTGGAAGGCCTGGCTGAAGTGGCACATCATCAGCGGAGCCGCCCCTTACTTGTCTGATGAATTCACCAATGAAAACTTTGCTTTCTTTGGAAAGACGCTGTCTGGAACACCTGAACTTCGCGAGCGCTGGAAACGCGCTGTCTCGATGATCGAAGGTTCATTGGGCGAAGCAGTTGGAAAGGTCTACGTTCAAAAGTACTTTCCGGCCGAAGCTAAAGCCCGCATGGAAAAGCTAGTCGCAAACCTGATCGAGGCCTATCGAATCAGTATCAATGAACTGGAATGGATGAGTCCTGACACCAAGGTCAAAGCTTTGGAAAAACTGGGCAAGTTCCGCCCCAAGATCGGCTATCCAGATAAGTGGCGCGACTACAGCGCATTGCAAACAACACCCGATGACCTGTACGGAAATGTGGGTCGCGTGGTTAAGTTCCAAAGAGATCACGAGCTCTCAAAGATTGGTAAACCCGTTGACCGCGATGAATGGTTTATGGCGCCTCAAACCGTTAATGCTTATTACAACCCAGTGATGAATGAGATTGTTTTTCCGGCCGCGATTTTGCAGCCACCGTTTTTTGGTTTGGACCATGATGACGCTGTTAACTACGGGGCTATTGGCGCGGTAATTGGCCATGAAATCGGCCATGGCTTTGATGATCAGGGCTCTAAATACGATGGCGATGGCGCACTGAACAATTGGTGGACCGATGCTGATCGCGCAGCTTTTGAAGAACGCACCAAAGCACTGATCGCCCAGTACGACGCTTTGGTTCCGGAAGAAGCCCCAGATGTAAATGTCAACGGTGCTTTAACTATTGGTGAAAACATCGGTGACCTTGGTGGTTTAGCTATCGCTTTCAAGGCGTACCAAATTTCATTGGGCGGTAAGCCGTCACCTGTCATCGACGGCATGAGCGGTGAAAAGCGCTTGATGCTGTCGTGGGCCCAGGTATGGCGCGCCAAGGTTCGTCCCGAAGAAATGCGCCGCCGAATTGCAACTGATCCACATTCACCTGCCGAATTTCGCTGCAATCAAATTCTTAAGAACTTCACACCGTTCTATCAAGAATTTGGTGTCACCGAAAAAGATGCGCTGTGGCTAGAGGAACAAGCTCGAGTTCAGATTTGGTAATGCATTGAGTTTTTCATTTGATATCAAGCATGCTGAAAGTGGCTCACTTGCACGCGTTGGAACCATCAATACGCCGCATGGACCGATTCAGACCCCTGCATTTATCCCGGTAGGCACAAAGGCCACAGTTAAATCTGTGCTGCCAGAAGCCATGAAGGAATTAGGTTCACAAGCTTTGCTATCAAATGCGTATCACTTGTATTTGCAACCCGGCTCTGATGTTTTGGATGAGGCTGGCGGGCTAGCCAAATTCATGAATTGGTCGGGGCCAACCTTTACCGATTCTGGTGGTTTTCAGGTTTTGTCTTTAGGTGTTGGTTTCAAAAAGGTTTTGGCAATGGATGCCCAAACTTTCAGGCGAGATGATGTCATTGCCGGAAATAAAGACCGCTTGGCACATGTCGATGATGAAGGCGTGACCTTTAAATCCCACCTTGATGGATCGATGCATCGCTTTACTCCAGAAGTTTCAATGCAGGTGCAACATCAAATCGGTGCCGACATCATGTTTGCCTTTGATGAGTGCACCACCTTGCACAACACCCGTCCTTATCAAGAGCTAGCGATGGACCGCACCTACGCCTGGGCGATCCGATGCCTTGATGAACATAAGCGCCTTACCGAAGAGCGAGTTGGTAAGCCCTACCAAGCATTGTTCGGAGTAATTCAGGGCGCTCAGTACGAGGATCTGCGCAAAAAAGCGGCCACCGATCTTGGAACTTTGGAATCTAGCGGCCAATCCTTTGATGGTTTCGGAATTGGTGGGGCGTTAGACAAGGGCCAGCTGGGAACAATCGTTTCGTGGGTCAATGAAATCTTGCCCGAAGACAAGCCACGGCATTTATTGGGAATTGGTGCGCCAGAAGATCTATTTGTCGGCGTTGAAAACGGTTGTGACACCTTTGATTGCGTTTTGGCTAGCAGAATTGCACGTACTAGCGCTGTGTACACGATGGAAGGGCGTTTTAACCTGTCTAATAGCCGTTTTAAGCGGGATTTCACGCCCATAGACAGCCAATGCGACTGTTACACCTGTACGCACTACACACGGGCTTATATGCACCATGTATTCCGCGGTAAAGAAATCATTAGCGCGACCTTAGCGACGATTCATAATGAAAGATTTATTGTTCGACTAGTTGATCAGATGCGCCAGGCACTCATCGATGGAAACTTCGCCGACATGAAGGCTGATTTCTTGGGCAGATATACCCACCGAAGTGGGCAGTCCCGGGATTAAGGGTTCTTTACGACCTTAGGCAGGTTCCAGTTGTACTTGATCGACAGTTCGCGGACCAGGACAACGACTAGTCCGGCAATTGCTACCACCGCGGCTTCGTTAAGGTCGATGGCATCCAAGGCCAAATAAACAATCGCACCTGACAGGCATGCAGTTCCAATAGTTTCGCGGTGCAAAAGAACTGGCTCGGTCTGGCACATGATGTCTCGGAACAATCCACCAGACACCGCACCGATTAATCCAAGGACTGCTGCGCCAACAAGTGGTGCATCATTGATGAGCGCGAATTGAACACTTGAAACGGTTGCAACGGCTAACCCCAAAGTATCTAGCGATAAAGCAAATCGACCAACATCTTGGGTCTTGCCCATGGCAATAGTGATTAGAAATGCGGCGATGATCGGTGCAAACAACCACGGATACTGAATCCATGGTGGTTGCTGGCCGATAAACAAGTTGCGCAATGTGCCACCAGAAATTGACGCAATTGCTGCGATGAAAAGAATGCCGCCGTAATCTAAACCTTTACTGGCTGCAACCCGTGCTCCAACCAATGCAAATGCAAAGGTTGAAACCAGGTCAAGACCAAAGACCAAAAGGTCTAGATCCATGCAGGATTACTTCTTGTCAGCTAAACGAGCCTCGCGGCGAATCTTCTGTTCCTTTGGATCTGGCACTGGAACAGCTGAAATAAGACGCTTGGTGTAATCGTTTTTAGGGTTCTTCAAGATCTGGTCGCGATCGCCAACTTCGACGAGCAAACCGTTCTGCATTACTGCAATTCGGTGGGACAAAATGTCAACGACTGCTAAGTCGTGCGAGATAAACAAACATGCAAAGTTTAACTTGCCCTGAAGATCCTGAAGCAGTTCAAGGAAACGTGCTTGCACAGAAACATCAAGTGCCGATGTTGGTTCATCTGCAATCAGCAGATCAGGTGTCAGTGCGAGCGCACGTGCAATACCTACGCGCTGGCGTTGTCCACCTGAAAGCTCATGTGGGTAACGGTTGCGGTAGCTACGTGGAAGTTCAACTTGATCCAAAAGATCTTCTACCTTGTGAGCCAAATCTGCGCCCTTGGCCAAACCAGCCAAAAAGATTGGCTCGCCAATTGATTCACCAATTGGAAGACGAGGATTAAGTGAAGATGCTGGATCTTGGAAAACAATTCCGGTGTGACGGCGAATCGAAAACAGCTCTTTTTGAGATGCATGGCTAATGTCCTTGCCAACGATCTCGATCGCACCTTGCTTGATCGGAAGAAGTCCGATTGCTGCACGTCCAACAGTTGTCTTTCCAGAACCTGATTCGCCCACAAGACCCATGATCTCGCCTGGGTAAATCTCGAGGTTGAAATCTTTAACAGCAACAAAAGCTGGCATTCGTCCACGCTTTGGGTACTCGATTGTTACATCTGAAAGCTTGAGTACTGGGGCAGGCTTTGCATTTATGTTGTAAGGCAGCGCACGCACCTTAGTTGAACCAAGTTTTGGCACCGCTGCTAATAATTGCTGGGTGTAAGGATGTTGCGGCTTATTGAAGATCTGATCCGCTGAACCTGATTCAACTGTAAGGCCATCCTTCATTACAAGAATATGATCGGCCATATCTGCAACAACACCCATATCGTGAGTGATAAGAAGAATTGCTGAGTTGAGCTTGTCCTTTAAACCACGCATTAAATCGAGAATTTCAGCCTGAACAGTTACATCCAAGGCGGTTGTTGGTTCATCGGCAACTAGTAGTCCTGGATCGCAAGCAAGAGCTTGAGCGATCATTGCGCGTTGGCGTTGTCCGCCAGAGAGCTGGTGAGGATACTTGTCAAAAGATTGTTCTGGATTTGGAATTTCCACCAAAGTGAAAAGTTCAACCGCTCGTGCTCTAGCTTGGCTAGGACCTAGGTCGAAGTGATTACGCAAGGTTTCAACTACTTGGAAACCAATTGTGTAAACCGGATTGAGCGCAGTCATTGGCTCCTGGAAAATATACGCAACTTCCTTGCCTCTGAATTTACGCAGAGTCGCAGCTTTAGCGTTAAGCATTTCCTGATCTTTAACTTTGACCGAACCAGTCATTCTGGCATTTGATGCCAACAGTGACATCAAGCCAAGAGCTGTCGTTGATTTACCCGAACCGGATTCACCCACGATTGCAAGCACCTTGCCTGGGTGTAGCTCGAAGTTCATGTTAACCGCTGCCGGATACCAAACTCCGTCAACCCAAAAATCGACTGTGAAGTCTTTGACCTCTAGAATTGGATTACTCATGGCGACTACCCCCTTCAAAGATTTGGCTAAAACCGGTGGTAATCCGGAGTTCTTTCGCGCCCGTGGAACTTATTTTTACAGTGGTGCTGGCTATATTTTTTGCGCCGGCATGGCTGCTTCTATCGTTGTAGAAAGCGGTTCGCTTAACTTTAGTCAGAGTGCTTCCATTGCTTTGATGCTTTTCGTGGCTGCTCTGATTCACCGTTTCCTGAATCGTCCGACAATTCTTTTCACTGATCGTGGTTTGGGAGTACGAAACCCATTTTCCACCATCATTGTTGATTGGTCGGATGTTGTTAGCCTGAACACCAAGTACGCGCTCACCGTCGAAACTAAGCACGGAATCTTTAGCTGCTGGAGCGCAATTGGACCCAGCCGCTACCAACACAAAGCTATTCACCGAGGTGACCTTGGTCGAGTTGCTGAAAAGGCTAACTCGATTAGAGCTACCGATTCTCCTCATACCGATTCCGGCGCTGCCTTTTACATCGCTAATGATCGGATGAACAAAAGAAGCGGTGCCGAAAGTACTCGGGTTACTTATGTCATGGATAAACACGTCGTTGCCAGAGTTCTGCACACGCTGTGCCTGTTGGTGATTGTTGTTAACGTAATTCATCACTAGTGTGCCGCTCGATCTAAGACTCTTGCATCACGCTTTTCCTTCTTAGTGATACGTCGCTTTTGACGTGGATCAAATGCATCGCGCAAACCATCGCCAATAAAGTTAATGCTCAGCGCGATAGTTACAATGAAGAATCCTGGGTACCAGAAGAGGAATGGACGTGTTGTAAATGCGTCTTGATACTGATTGATCAACAATCCAAGAGATACATCTGGTGGAACAACGCCAAACCCAAGGTATGAAAGCGCAGTTTCCAAAAGAATCGCACCAGATAGCAGCAAGGTGACCGCAACAATAATCACACCAACTGCGTTAGGCAGGATGTGCTTAAAGATAATGCGGCGAGTTGATGCGCCTGCTACGCGGGCAGCATCCACAAACTCTCTTTCGCGCAAGGTTAAGAATTCACCGCGCACCAATCGAGCCAAACCAGTCCAAGCAAATAAGCCTAGGTAGGTTGCCAAAACGATCGCACCTAGATTTCCGAACTTTGCACCAATAACTGATCCAACGATGACCGCTGGGATGGTAATGATGAAGTCGGTAAAGCGCATCAAAATGTTGTCAACTGTGCCGCGGAAGTATCCGGCAACAGCTCCAACAATTGTTCCAATTGTCGCGGCAAAGAAACCAATAACAAACATCACCTGAATGGAACGTTGTGTTCCCTTCATGACTAGTGCGAAATAGTCACGGCCAATGTCATCTTGTCCAAATGGGTGATCGCCCAGTTTTATTCCATCGCCACCAAGGAACTTAGGAACAACTGACAAGGTAGGACAGCCAATTGTGTCGTTTGGGCAATCTCCGAAACGAAGTTCAGGCAAATCATCGGTTCCCCATTTCCACCAACCGTTAGTTCTGATTGGTCCAAGACGAGAATCAACCGCAGAAAACACAAGTGCGATGATGAAGAATAGGAAGAATAGTGAAACCAGCGCCGCCTTGTGTCTTAGGAATCGGCGAAGAACGATTTGTCCCTGGCTTAAGCCCTCAACCTCTTTGTTAGCAATTGCACCTTCTCCTGATTCAAGAAATGGTGTTTCGCTTTCGTTGCGTTTTCTACCTAGTTTCATTTTCCACTTCCTACTCGGATGCGAGGATCTAGCGCTGAATACAGCAGATCGGCAATCAAGTTAGCTAACACCGCCATGCTGGCTGTAATAAAGAAAACACCCATTAAGAGATTCAAATCTTGCGACTGAATCGCACGGTTAAAGAGTGTTCCCATTCCGTACCAACCAAACACACGTTCGGTGATAATTGCACCACCAACGATTCCGGCGAAATCAACAACCATGATGGTTGTTAAAGGAATCAAAGTGTTTCTGAAAGCGTGGCGCATGATCACAGTACGTTCGGTCAAACCTTTAGCTCTTGCCGTTCTGATGTAATCCTGATTGAGAACTTCTAGCAACGTACCGCGTGAATAACGAATATACCCAGCAAAAGAAATCAGGGTCAGCGCGATAGTTGGTAGGAATAAGTGAACCAAGATGTCTAAGGTGCTTATCCAGAACTCATTTTCAGGCAATAACTCTTTTTCTTGACCTAAGGTTGGAATTGGTCGGAAGTTAACCGCACCATCTTCCATGTATGGCTTCCAGGTCTGCATGAACTTATCAACAATAATCAGGTGCGCTGAAAGCAAAGCCGTTAAAACGGTGGTGCGAATAACCGGACCGCGATCGATTTTGGCGAACAGCAGCGAAACTATGACCGCAGTTATCACGGTAAGTACCGCATAAATCAGTAACTGAGGGATTGATGAGGATGAATTCAGTGAAGACGTTGTGATGAAGTATGACAACAAAGTTAACGGAGCCATCGTCAGCGAAGCGTAGAGAGCTGATTTATTGTTCAGTCCCGTGCTCAAATAAGTAACTCCAAAACCGATTCCGACAGATAGCAAAGCAATCAAAATTGGTCCCAAACCTGGGTCTAAGAACCAGTTTGCACTATCAACAAAAGTCAAAACTGCGAAGGTTCCTACGAATGCGATCGCAAAGACTTTCCAGAAAGTTCTACGTTTCATGCCAAAGAGGGAGCCCCAGAAAAGTGCAACCACAAGCCCTATCGCGATTTTCCAAGTATTCGTCACCGAGGGATCGGCTAAGAAAGTATTAAATTGAATTGCCAAGTACTGCTTGAGCAAAACCGCTACCCAGAAAATTGGGAGCGAGAACAGAAGGAAAGCTACAAAAGTCATCGAATAATCAAAGCGAGAGTACTGGCGCAAAGCAGTGACAACGCCCAATGCGATACCAACAACAATGGCAAAAATTGTTGCAAAAATAACTAGGCGAATCGTGATTGGCATCGCTGCTGCGATCTCGGTTGATACCGGTGTACGAAGTCTGGTTAAACCAAAATCAATACTTCCGGTGAAAATTCCAAAAATTCCGCGCAGCCAAATGAAATAGCGCAGCGGAGGCGGTACATCTAGGCGTAAGAAAGTTTCTAATTCTTCAATCTGAGCCAGCACACCGGGATCGTCGCTAAATCTAAGATCTCCGATTGGATCTCCGGCAATTGCCGATAAGTTGTACAAGATAAAACTGGATCCAAAAAGGATTACCAGCAGTACCCCTATTCGGCGGGCGATGTATGCGATCAACTGAGGCTCCTTGCCTTTCCATGCAGCTTAATTATCCACCCAATTCTAGGGGCATTAGTCAAAAAGTTTGTAACGCATAGAGGTGAGGCCCAGAGATGCTTTTATGCACCCCTGGGCCTAACCTTTCAAACATCAAAAGCTACAAGAGCTTTTGTTTAGTACTTCCACTCCCAGTAGTTCCATGAAGTAGTTGGTGATAGTGCGCTCAACTTGACGTTCTTGAGATCACTGTCATAAGCCATTACTGCAGGGTGCTGGTACAGAGGTAGTGTGTATGCGTTTCCGAAGATGGTGCGCTCGATCTTGATGAATGTTGCACCAAGAACTGTTGATGACATTGGACGTCCGAAAACATCATCCAAAGTAGCATCCAGGCCGCTTCCACCTACAGCACCGCTGTAGTTGTTTGAGCCGTCTGATCTCCAGTTCGCACGGATTGAACCCTGTGCGGTTGAAGTTGCAGCCCATGCAAAGAATGTCGCATCGTACTTAGATTCACGAAGAAGTGGTGACCAGTTAACCTGGACATCATTTACAACGTCGAATCCACACTTAGCAGCATTTGCCTTAAGCAGAAGTGCTTGCGCAGCTCTACGAGGATTGTTTCCTGGTACAAGGAAGTTAACCTTTACTGGGCTCTTCATTGCATTTGGGAAATACTTGCGTACTAATGCTGCTCCACGCTTGTTCAGTGCATCCTGCTCGCCTACGTAGTACGCAGAACCATTAGCTCCAATAACTTTTGGATACAGTGGATCTACGTGTGTAGGAACTGTTACTGAACGTAGCGGTGGGATGTCAGGGTTAACTGGTGAAACCAGCTTGGTGATGATTTCCTCACGTGGCACGCAGAGCAAGAATGCTCGACGTAGGTCAGTTGCCTTTGCACCATTTCCTGAGAACAAACCGTTGTAAGGAGTTCCACCGCTGTAGTAAGGACCAGAGCGAAGATCTACGTGCTCGTAGGCTCCACCTTCTCCACCAACAGTTGTGATTCCCTTAAGCTTCTTTAGCGCAGCAACACCGTCAGCAGTTTGCTGTCCAGCGTAAATAGAGATTTCTCCATTTTCTAGCGCCTGAATTGCTGGGTTACCGTCTGAAACGAACTTCATGACGATATTTTCAATGTCTCCGCTCATCTTTGGACCAGAGTTGTAGCGTGGGTTTGCCTTAAGCGTTACTGACTGACCCTTGATCGCGCTAACAACATTGAAACCACCGTTAGCGACCCAAAGCAAAGGATTTGTGGTTGCTGCGTTTACATCGGTGATGTTAAACCCAGTTGACCAGATCTTACCGATGCCCTTAAGGACATCTGTGTCCTTGCTCTTATACGCTGCATAGAAACGCTCTTTTGCTGATTCATTTGCTGATGCGCTTTGTAGCGTTGTCTTTCCTTCAGCCATCTGTACCCAAGCGTGAACTGGGTATGCAGAGAAGCCACCTAGCCACCAGTCAGGGAACTTTTGCTTGTAGCGAACTGTTACAGACATTTCATCGCTGCTAATAATTGGATCGCCAGCAACAAACTGTGAGTATGTGCTTGAAGAAATTCCGGCAGAGTTAAATGCCATTACATCCTTAGCTGCCCAGTCTCCCAAGCCAGCGGCCTTTGCATATTCGCGGCTATAGATTACGTGTGTTAGAAGTAGATCGATACCAGTGATTGGTGTTCCATCTGACCAAACGCGACCTGGTGCAACTGTGTACTGCACACGGAAATCAGTTGCCTTGTTTGAAGTTACTTTGTAAGAACCAAAAGTTGTGTTCTGTACCCAGTTACGCTTGTTGTCGTAGTAACCAAATCCTGAATTACGTAGGTAACCAATTGTTGAGTTAGTAACAAGGTTGTAACCAACTACAAATGAATTGAAACCAGACAGTGGATTTGTTTCATATAGAAATACAGTGCCGTTCTTGGCAGCCTTTGCTGGTGACGCTAGTGAAGCCGCCAACACAATCGAAAGGGCACCAATTAGCAAAGATCTCATCTTTACGTTTTTCAAGAAGACCTCCAGTTAATTAGTTGTTACGAGAATGTCTTTAGAATGAAAAGTCGACTGCTTCATCCTTAATGGACCTCCCCGAGGGTGCAGAAAGTCTGCCGTAGCAAGGGCTAAGAGGCAACAAGCAAAGTATTTGCATGAGCGTGGATTTATAACACCTAGATAACCATTGGCTGAGAAAAACTACCGCTTTGCGCACGGCAGGGGTGAGGCTTTCGGCTACTGAGCCGCTTCCACCCGGCCGGCGATGCTCATAAAAAATTTGATAGAACTAATCGCGATTACCGAGGCGATGACCCCGCCAACAAACATAGGAAGACGCAAGCTGAAATGTGCCAGGACTCCCCCAAGTAATGATCCGATCGGCATCATTCCCCACACCAAGGTGCGGCGGGTGCCATGAATCCTTCCGTACAGCTCATTAGGAATAACGCTTTGATAAGTAGCCATAAGCAAGATGTTCCATTGGGCAATTGCAAAGCCGCCCATGGTTGCAAGGGCAACAAAGACATAAATGTTCGGAGCAAAACCTTGTGCCAAGAGAATAACTGAGCTGCCCGTGATTCCTAAAGTCATCATGATGCTGCGACCAAATTTCTTGGATGCCTTTGGGGCGACAATCGCACCAAGCAACGCTCCTAGACCTTGAATTGTAAGGATCACGCCAAAGTACTTCGGGGTAAGTTCTAATTCTTTAATGATGAACAAAACCATTGTTGCCGTGCCCATTGAGTAACAAACACCGATTGTGGCGGTTGTTAACACCAAACGTCGCAAAACTTTGTGGTTGTACAAATATTTGATACCAAACTTTATATCTTCAATGAATCCAGGCTTGTTCTCTTTCGAACTTTCAGTTCGAACATCCTGTAAGTATTGAATCGGGATAGAAAGCGCCAAAAGTGTTGCAACTGCATAACCAATACTGTTAATGAAAAAAGGCAACCAAATTGCAAGTGCATACAGAAACCCACTGAGCGGAGAACCAATAAATCCCTGAATTACTGTTTGTGAAATCTGAAGTCTTGAGTTTCCTTTTTCGTAATGTTCTTCATCCAAAATCTGAGGAATCAAAGATTGGGCGGTCGTATCGGTCGCAACTTCGCACACACCAATAATGAACGCAGAAAAAATCAACCAATAAATGGTCACACGGTCGGTCGCGATTCCAAGAGCCATTACGCCAATAATTGCGCTACGAATTGCATTAGAGCTAGCCAAAATGAATCTGCGATCGACTCGGTCAACCATTACCCCAATCGGCATGGCAAAGAGCAACCAAGGCAACATCACCATGGCACCGATTACTGAGATCAAAACGGTGCTGTCGGTCAAAGTAATTGCCAGCAGCGGGGCTGCGGCAATAAGAACGCCGTCAGCTAAATTGGAAACCAAACTGCTGGCCCACAATCGATTAAATGCCGCGCCCATAACTGCAACCTTAGTCCATCAATTTAGCGGCCTGCGGCAGCCATTTAGATGAGAAGAAGTTTCTTAGCTTTTTCTACCGCTGTGTGACGACCATCTACACCTAATTTTCGATACACATTTCGAAGGTGAGTCTTCATTGTGTTCTGTGAAATATGTAGCTGCTTAGCGATTGCACTAAGCGGAACACCAGTCGTCAAATGCTTGAGAATCTCAAGTTCTCTCGAAGTTAACTTCTCATCTAGTGCACCCGTATCACTATTCATCGCCTGGATTCGCTCGGTCATTTCATGAACCACACTTTCTCTAAAGACGGTGGGTAGCGCGGCTGCTGCTTTCACCATGATCGGATACAAACGGTGTTGCCTTACAAAGTATTCGTGATACCCAACTTCTGCGCCTATATCCAGCGCTTTATTGAGATATCCCAAAGCGATGTTTTCACTATCTATATTGATTGTTGCTTGATAGAGAAACTTATTGACCTTTTCACGAGGAGTATTTTCTGGAAAACCATCAACTAAGGCAGGAATTTTCTTGGGATCACTTTGAAACTTTACATTTAGATCTATTTGGCGCACCATTTCAATTTTCGGCATTCGGCGAAGTAACTCTTCTGCCCGATCCCAATCATCGAGAATAAAACGTAAAAATACTTCAGTAACATCTATCAACCAGCTCAGTTCGTGTGGGGACTTTAACGTGGCCAGCCTTTCGCGTTGCTGCTTTACTATCTCCATCATCTGGGGGATTTGTCCCTTTGTAATGTTGATTCGCGCACGTGTACCTTCGGCCATTAGCGCCCAAGGCCAAATGTTTGATTCAGATGATTTTTCAAAAAGTTCTGAAAATGTTTCGACCGCTTTATCTAATTGTGAGAGTTCTAACTGGCAGCGCGCTAGAACCAAATACACATCATGCGGCGCGCTTATCGATGCATACCCAGCAATTGAGGCCTGATTGATGGCGATAGTGGCATGTTCGGCGGCTTCAAAAAAGCGACCGTCGCACCATAATGACATTGAAGTGATGCAAGTAATGTAATAAGGGGCGTTGATTACATTTCCAGAACTTAACAGCGCTTTCGCTCGCTTAAGGCAATCATGAATCTCTTCTGGTTGATCATAAAGAAAGTGAATTCCGGCCTTAAGGCGAAGCAAAGCGATGCGATCTGTGTTCTCGATAGATTCGTAAGGTGAATCAGTAATCAGGGCTCGGTCAATCATCGCAAGTGATCGTGTGAACTCTCCCCGTGCGAAGTAAATGTGGGCAAAAGCCATAGAAGTAAGTTGGGTAAGAAATTCCAGTTCCTTACTTTGCTCGGAAATGATCTCGAGCTCGGTTGCCAAAGCTTCGGCCCGAGCAAATTCAAGATTTACCAAGTGCCCAACAACTTTGATTGTCTTCTTCAATACTTCACCACGCGGTGAAGAATCACCTGAGTATTCAGACCACTTGATCAACTGGTCACCGCGACCAATAACTGCCATATGGCGAATACTGGTGTCTAAATAGAGTTGAAACTTTTCGTTGTCTCCTGACTTGAAGACATGTTCCAAAGCTTTTCCATAATCCCCTTTGTCCCAGAAATGCGAAGCAAGTCTTTCGTGAATCTTTCTAACTTCCTCGGGATTTTCAAACTCTTGCTGTGACAAGACTTCATAGACAATGTCATTGAATCTATAAATTCGGCTAGGCCCAGAGGAAACACTGACGTAAAGACCATCTGTTGCTAGCTTATTGATAAAGCTTTCTGAAAAATCCTCCCCCAGAACTATCGCCGCGGTTTCTAGATCAAATTCTGAAAGCAAAACTAACCGTGATATCTTTGATTTATTCTCCGCATTCATAGAGTTTATGGTTTCAAGGGCCAGTACCGCTAGGGGACTTGATCCAGATTCGATTTCAAAGTTTAAACTTTGGTTTCCGCGTGCAATAGCCCGAGTAATCATTTGAACCGCTGCTGGCCAACCATCACATTTCTTGAGCAATCTCCGCGAGTGATCGTTGTCGATGTCAGCCCCATTAAGGTCAGCAATTCGAGAAACTTCTTCGGGTGAAAATTTTAAATCTTGACTTGTGATCAAACTTAGGTTTCCCAGACTTGCATATCTTGCTAATGATGTGTCCGGAGTAAATCGTCGAATGATTACAAGGTGCACATTGTCCGGAAGATGGTCAATCAGCTCTTGGGAAAAATCTGTAACTTGGGGGTTATCTAAAGCACCGTTATTGAGTACAAAATTAAATCCGCTTTTTATCGCCCCGACGGCGGTTGTTAGTTTTTTAATGTTGTGAAGAGCGTTGGGGCTAGGTTCCTTTTCAAACTCTGATGCAAAGCCCGGGAAAACAATTCGAATTGATTCAAGAACATGAGCGAAGAAACTTTGCATTGAATCTTGAGGATTTACTGAAAGCCATACGGTTGGACGTTCGACAGATTGCGCCCATTGAGAAACGAGGGAGCTTTTTCCAAAACCAGCTGGAGCTGCAACAACGGTGACACCCGGCAGATCGGTTTCAAAAAGATGGAAAAGGTGTTTTCGAGAAATGGATGTGGCCGGAATCGCCGGTGGCACCAAGCGTGAGCGATCAACCGAAGGGGTGAGAATCTCTTTGCCGCTCATGGGTTAAGGGTGATGCTTGAGCGTGTAGTAGGCAAGGCGACATCACCCCGCTTGGGGTGAGTTGTGCGGGTTATTTAATTAAGCGAAAGTTCCGGTAACTAAGAAGTACACGCGGCGTGCAACCGACACCGCATGGTCTGCATATCGTTCGTAGTAACGACCAAGCAGAGTCAGATCGATTGCCGATTCCAATGACAGCCCGGAATCATCCTTGATGATCGTTGCAATAACCTTCTTATGAAGGTCATCCATCTCATCATCATCCTTTTCAACCTGCAAAGCCATCTCTGTGTCGCGGGTGGTAATCACCGCTGCAACCATGATTGATAGCTTTTCAGCCACATGGCCCATTTCGGTAAAAGGCAAAATTAATGACTCTGGAATTGCGCGTTCTGGGTGACGAAGGCGGGCAACCTTTGCGATGTGATGGGCTAGATCTCCCATGCGCTCAAGATCTGCGCTCATGCGCATCGCGGTTACCAAGGCTCGAAGGTCAGATGCCACCGGCTGCTGGCGGGCGATGATGTCAATGATGCGTGCATCTAATTCGTGCTGATAATCATCGATTTTGGTATCCGATGCGATGACTTCTTCGGCCAAAGCTAAGTCCGCGGTCTGAACCGCTTTTGAGGCTTTCACCATAGAAGCGGTGACCATGCCGGTCAGGTCAACCAAGGATTGGGAAACACCATCTAATTCATCTTGGTATGCGGAGCGGATAAGAGCCATGGCGTAAACATAGGGCTACATGCTGAACATACGCAATCTAAAGGGTAAACGGACGGTTAACTCGGGTTTTGTACCGATACAGTTTCGGCATGCTCTTTAAGCGACAGGTGGTCGAACCTTCAACCACGGTCGCTTTGCCCGAATTACTGCTGCAAACCTTGGAAAATCTTGATGGCGACTCATTGATTCTCGCCCCAGGTGATATCGCGACATTTAAAACTTCAGGTGTTGAGAAGTTGGGCATCTTGCGAGACGGCAGACTCGAGAATCCCGAGCTTCTTGCCACCGTTCGAGTCGTAAGGCGTTCAAATGTAAAGCAAACCGGACGTATTGATTTGCCTCGCGGGCCTATCGGTGAAGGTAAGCATGAATTAACTGTCAACGTCCTGCCGTTGACGCAAAACCAGTATGTCTTGGTGTTGATTTCAGATGAAAGTGAAGCACAGAGAATTCATGATGTTCGTCGAGATTTTGTTGCAAATATTTCCCATGAACTAAAAACTCCGATTGGTGCTTTATCGCTGCTCAGCGAAGCAGTGCTGGGGGCTAAAGATGAGCCGGCATCGGTTGTTAAATTTGCAACTCGCATGCAATCTGAAGCAAAACGTTTAACGGATTTAGTTCAGGAAATCATTAATCTTTCTCGCTTACAAGATTCTGATCCTTTGCAAGAGCCAACTGAAGTTTCTGTTGCTTATTTAGTAAAAGAAGCAATTGATCAATCTCAGATCAATGCAGAGAACCGCGGAGTTACTGTTAATTTTAATGAAGAATCCGAAGCAAAAATTTTGGGTGACAGAGATCAATTGATTATGGCTTTGCAAAATCTTATTGACAATGCAATTAATTATTCACCAGAAAACACCAAGGTCGCAGTCACAAGCCGCGTCAAAGATCACATTGTAGAAATCTCAATCACAGACCAAGGCATCGGTATTCCGGAAGCTGATTTAGTTCGAATTTTTGAGCGCTTTTATCGCGTTGATCCTGCACGATCCCGACAAACGGGAGGAACTGGCTTGGGCCTAT
>Ga0082207_1000775_pt1 | contig 17146 bp, 13 predicted proteins | sample LakMenEpi10Aug09_FD_71540 | JGI IMG/M metagenome (GOLD analysis project Ga0082207, IMG submission 71540)
GGGCGCGGGGGAATGGGGGGCGCAGCGCCGGCTTCCGGGGGGATGATCCCGAGCACCCCCTCGGGCGACGGCCGCCGGCCCGCGAGCCCGAGCCGTTCGAAGGCGTTGTTGAGCGTCGACTCGTTCACTTGCAGGCTGAACATCGCGTCGCCCGGTGCCCGCGGCCGCGGGGTGTGGGCTGCGAGCTGTTCGTCGGCCGCCAGCCGCAGCCGCAGCGTCGCAGTCGTGGCGGTCGTCTCCATCGCCACCGGCGTCGGCTCGAGCCCGAGCCGCACCAGCGGCATCCACACTCGCTCACGGATGCGGTCGCTGATCTCGACGAACTTCGGCTCCGCCTGGGCGTCGACCTCGCGACAGGCCCGCGACACGATGTGATCGATCACCTCACGATTGGCTTCCGGCAGCGTCTCTTCGTGCTGGTTGCGCACCATCGTGCGCACGAGCGACCGCATGATCGGCACCGAGTCGAAGCTCGTCTGCACGTTGGCCAGTTGCGAGCGGTTGGTCGCCACGCCCGTGGCCGTGCCGAAGAGGAGCCCGGCAGACGACACCTTGATCGGCTTGCGGACTGTGAACGACGAGTCGCCGCGAGACGTGACCGTTACGGGGCCGGAATCGGTGACGGTGCGGGATTCCACGTCGCCGTGCACTTCGAGGTCGAAGCAGATCTCGTCGGCATCGGGGACGAACCGCACCGTGGTGGTGCGTTGCACGGTGCGGGTGCCACGGACCTTGCGGCCGAGCACAACGTCGTCGACCGGGCCGGTGGTGACGGCGGCTGCCGGCAGCAGTTTTTCCAGGAATTGCTGGTGCATTGCGATCCGCACGTTGGCGGAGAGATAGTGGTCGCTCACCGCCTTCGCGAGGCCATCGGCGCCGGGGTGGCCCACGCCCGCCAGAACGTCGGCCGAGCGGGCCGCCACCGCCGCATCGTCAGGCGCCGTGGAACCTTCGAACCGCTCGACCGCGTCGAGCAGTCGGGCCACCTCTCCTTCGAGCCGCGCGTCGGCGGAGGAGTCGCCGCACAGTCCGGCCGCGGCCCGCCACACGGCGACCCGCCGCGCGAGGGCAAGGGCCGTGCGGCGCGTGGCCGATGCCTGGGTGTGGTCTGTCGTGGCGTCGGCCACGCCCATCCCGGCGTGCACCGATTCGCCGAGCGTCACGAGGGCCGGGTTGGCGGCGCTGTCGCGCGGGCCCGCCGTGGCCAGCACGCCGCCCAGCCGGTCGTGTGCCTCGCGGGCCCAGATGGCCGCAGGGCTCGTCGGCGTCGCTCCACAGAGCTGCTCGATTTGTTCGACGAGCTTGTGGGGCGCGGGCCAGGCGCGGATGTCGGGCAGGGCCGACGCTTCGTCGTTCGTCGTCACCGCGTCGGTCGCATCGCCACCGCGGTCGCGGCCGAGCAGACGCTCGCCGACCCGCAGCCGCGGTCGGAAACCGAGCCGCGGTGCCGGCACGGTCGGTCTGATGGCCGGATGCACCAGCGGCACATCCGACCAGTTCACGCTGTCGGGGTCGACCCACTCGTCACCGGGCAGCGGCGGGGCACCGAGGCGATCATCGGCGACGGGCTCGTCGTGCGTCATCGCGGCCACCGTGGCCGGCGGTGTGATGCGGCGCGGCAATGGGTGCTCGCCGGCAAGCGGAGGTCGGGCCGCCTGCACCCGTGTGACGAGGGCCCGCAGCGAGTCGGGGGGTGGAACTGGAGCAGGAGTGAACGCAGGTGCTGGAGCCGGCGCGGCGAGAGCGCCATCCGCAGGCGGCTCGGGGTTCGCAACGACCACGGGCATGGGCACGATTGCGGGAGCCTGCTCAGGCACTGGCGGTGCGGCGGCCTGGGGGATCGCGATGGAGGTCGTGGCAGGCAGTGGGGGAGCGGCGACGAGCGCTTCGCGGGCGGCGATCGCCGCCGCCTGCACGGCCACATCCGTCGCCGAGGAGGCCGACGGTTCCTTGAAGGCCAGGCGTTCTGGAGGACGTGCCGGCCGTGTTTCCGAGACAGCCGGCGGGGCGGAGTCGACAGCGACCGGGCTCGTCGGCTCGTCGAGCCCGAAGAACGGCTCGGGCACGGGCTCCCAGGCCCGGGGGGCGAAAATGCCCGCCGCGAGCAACAGCCCCGCAACGAACGACGAGGCAACGATTCCGCCAGCGCGTTTGTCGGACATGCCCCGTCCCTGCCGCTCGCCGGCGCCGCACACGGATTCCGCCCACGTGCCGGCCACCTATGCTTGATCCCTGCACGTGGATCGTCAGGCACGACCCGAAAAATCGATCCAGGCAGACCCGCGCGTCAGGGTTTGCCGACGATTACCGCTGCACGCGGTAAGTCAGGTCGGCTGGGCAAGCCGGGGTTCTTCCAGGACCGCCGTCCACGCGTCGATGAGGGCTGGCAGGTAGGCGTTGCGATCGATGCCGTCGAGCGCGTCGAGCGTCTGCGCGAGGCAGGTCGCCGCCCGTTCGTCGTCGGCTCGCCAGGCGGCCACGGCAGCCGCAAGCGCGGGGTCAGCCGGCGATTCACCAGTCGCGTCGTGTCGCAGGGCCGCCCGAAAAAACTCGAGGGCGAATCCCAACACGATCCGCAGGCGGGCCCGCCGGGGCGGAGCCTCTTTTCCGACGGCATCGACCACCGCGAGCACCTCGCGGGCGAGATCGACTCCATGGAGCGGCCGCGCGCCGAGCATCCGGAACAATGCCGCCCGAAACGCGGTCAGTTCGTCATCGAGCAGCTGCCGAGCCCGCTCCAGACTTCCACCGGCGTGGGCAGCGCACGTCTTCAGCCGCGCGTCATCCACCTGGGCCGGGTCGTGCTCCGCCCGCAGCACGCGCAACAGTTCCTCGGGCCCGAGCGGTCGGAATCGCACGATCTGGCAACGCGAGCGGATCGTGGGCAGCTGCCGCTCGAGCGCGGTGCCCACGAGGACGATGACCGCCTCCGGAGGCGGCTCCTCGAGTGTCTTGAGAAGGCAGTTGGCAGCCTCGTCGGAGAGCAGATCCGCGTCGAGGATCACCGCCACCTTTCGGCCGCCGAGGGCAGGCTTGAGCAGCAGCCGCCAGCAGAGACCCTCGCGCATCCGATGGTCGGCATCACCGATGAGAAGATCGAGCGGAATCGTCGCGCGATCCTCGGGCTTCTGCACCACATCGATGTCGGGATGGCTGCCGGCCTCGGCCTGCACGCACGATGCGCAGGCATTGCACGCCACGAGCCCGGGCCGCGGCGCCGTGCATGTGAGCGCCTTGGCGAGCCGGCGGGCGAACGTGCCCTTGCCCACGCCCGGCGGACCGATGAAGAGATAGGTGCCGGCCACGCGGCCCGCGGCATGGGCCCGGGCGAAGTCGGCTGCGATCGCGTCGTGCCCTTCGATTTCTTGCCAGGCCATGCGTCACCGCACTTCGGGAAAACGTCGACCGAGCTCCGTTCGCAGTCGGTCGGCGACGACCTCCGGCGCGGCGGCGGCGTCGATCACGGCGATGCGGTCGGGATCGCGGGCCGCCTCCGCCAGATAGCCCGCACGCAGGCGGGCCCGAAACTCGTCGCCACGATTTTCGAGCTTGTCGAGCGGCCTGTCGAGCCGGCGGGCGGCCGTCGCGAGATCGATGTCGAGCACGAGCACGCAGTCGGGCTCGAGCCCACCCGTGGCGACCGCGCCTACGCGGCGCACCACGTCGGGGTCGAGCCCGCCGGCATGTCCCTGATAGACGATGTTCGCCAGCAGGTAGCGATCCGAGACGACCCACTCGCCGCGGGCGAGCGCCGGGCGAATCACTTCCGCCACGAGCTGGGCGCGGGCCGCCATGTAGAGCAGCATCTCGCTCGTCGGAGCGAGGTGGATCTCGTGGCGGTCGAGCAGGATGGCACGGATCGCGTCGCCGGCCGGCGTGGAGCCCGGGTCGCGGCAGGTCGTGACGGTGCGACCGCCCGCTGTGAGCCACTGCACGAGCGGCTGGATCTGCGACGACTTGCCGGCGCCGTCGATGCCGTCGAGCACGATGAAGCGGCCCGCCGGAATCATGGCCGCTCCTTCCGCTTTGCAGGCCGCGGCTGACTGCGGGCGGCGGCCACCAGGGCGGCGAGCGCCAGCGGGTCGGTCGGATCGAGCGTGGTGGTGCGGCGCACGATATCCTCGGCCACGGTCAGCTTGCCGGTGGCGACGAGACAGTGCACGAGCCCTTTTGCCGCCTCGAAGAAGGCCTTGTTGCCGGCCAGTGCGTAGGGCAGTGGCCGCGGGCTGCCCGCTGCTTCGAGCGCCCGGAGGCCGAGCTCGTAGGCGCGGCCGAAGTGGCCGCGGGCGAGCTTCGGATCGTCGTCTTCGAGCGCGATCAGGCCGAGATGGAGGTGGGCCTCCAGAAAGTCGGGGCATTCCGAGAGCAGCCACACGAGCTCGTCGCGGGCGATCTCGGCCTCGCCGGCGGCCACCATGGCCTCCACCTCTTCGATGTCGTCGCGCCGCTTGCGGGCGCAGCGCGGGTGCACGAATTCCCAGCCTGGGCCCGGGGCGTCGCGTTGTTCCTGGAGGCGAAGTTTTTCAGCCATGAGGCCGCGCCACTGCCGCGGGGAAGACCGATACACTCACGTGGTTGGAACGGAACAAAATCCCGATTGCAAGAGGCTGGAGTGAAGGTCGCACGGATTCGCCCGCCCCGCTCGGCCGCGGCCGGCATGCCGAACATCTCCGGGCCGCTGGTGCGCTGGTTCGCCCGCGTCGGCCGGGACCTTCCCTGGCGGCGGTCGCGGGATCCCTACCGCGTGTGGCTCAGCGAGATCATGCTCCAGCAGACGCAGGTGGAACGGGTCAAGGACTACTACACCCGCTTCCTCACCAGCTTTCCCGATGTCCACGCGCTCGCCGCTGCCCGCGAGGAGCGCGTGCTCAAGCTCTGGGAAGGGCTCGGTTACTACCGCCGGGCGCGGCAGTTGCACGCCGCCGCCAAGCGGATCGTGGCCGATCACGGCGGCGTGTTTCCACGCACGGCTGCCGAGCTGCGGTCACTTCCCGGGATCGGTCGCTACACGGCCGGGGCCATCGCATCGATCGCGTTCGACGCCCCCGAGCCGATCGTTGAGGCGAATTCGAGGCGCGTGCTCGCACGGGTGGCCGGCCACGATCGACCGCTCGACGGCCCGCGCGGCGATGCAGCGATCTGGGAGATCGCGGCCCGCGTGGTGCCGCGGCGCTCGCCTGGCCGGTTCAACCAGGCGCTCATGGATCTCGGGGCGCTCGTGTGCACGCCGACGCGGCCCCTGTGCACCGCCTGCCCCCTGGCCACCCGATGCGTGGCCCGGCAGACGCGCCGGACAGATGCCATCCCGGTGCCGGCGTCGCGGCCCGCGACGAAGCGCATCCGCGAGACGGCGCTCGTGATCCGGCACGGCGACCACGTGCTCGTGGAGCGGAGAAAGCCGGGCGAGTGGTGGGAGGGGCTGTGGGACTTTCCTCGCGACGTAGCCACGGCGCAGGGGCGGAAGCTCGGGGCCGTCCGCTACACCGTGACACACCACGCCATCGAGTGCATCGTGCGCGAGCGGGCCGCAGCCCGGCGGGCACGACCGACGAAAGACCGACGCTGGGTGACGGCGGCCGGCCTTGCGACGCTCGCGATGACGGCCCCGGGCCGGAGGATCGCCGCCCTGCTGAAACCGGGCTGATGCATTTGGTAGGCTCCAGCATCCTCGATCTACTCGCCTGGGAGTCTGCTTCACGATGCCCACACGGTCCCTGGTTCTCGGTGCGGCCCTGCTGGCCGCGGTGTCTGCGCCCGCAGCCGACGCGGTGAAGCCGCTGCGGGTGTTGCTCGTGGCCGGCGGCTGCTGCCACGACTATGCGGCGCAGACCCAGATCCTCGAGAAGGGGATCGAGGCCCGGGTGCGGGCGGATGTCGAGGTGGTCTTCAACCCCGACAAATCGACGAAGGCTACGTTCGAGATCTACGGCAATCCCGACTGGGCGAGTGGCTACGACGTGGTCATCCACGACGAATGCTCGGCCGACGTCACCGACCCCGCTTATGTGGAGCGGATCCTCGCGGCCCATCGCCGGGGCACGCCTTCGGTGAACCTGCACTGCGCGATGCACTCTTACCGCTGGGGGGATGTCCGCCAGCCTGTCGCGACGGGTGCCGACAACGGCGGCTGGTTTGAGATGCTTGGTTTGCAATCCACCGGGCACGGGCCGCAGCAGCCGATCGAGATCGTGTTTGCGGATCGGGCCCACCCGGTGGTGCAGTCGCTCACCGATTGGAAGACCGTCAATGAAGAGCTCTACAACAACATTCAGGTGCTCCCCACGGCGAAGGTGCTCGCTACGGGCCGCCAGCTCGTGCCGCCAAAGCCCAAAAAGGACGAGCCTGCCGACCCGGCGGCGAAGCCCACCGAGGCCAGTGCCGTCGTGGTCTGGACCAACGATTACGGCCCGAACAAAACCCGCATCTTCAGCACCACGCTCGGCCACAACAACGACACCGTGGCCGACGATCGCTATCTCGACCTCGTGACCCGCGGCCTGCTCTGGGCGGCGGGCAAACTCGGCGACGACGGGGCACCGGCTCCGGGGCTCGCACTGGAGGCGAAGTGACGATGGCACGCGCGGCATTGGCCCTCGAAGACGGCACGGTCTATCTCGGCGACTCCTTCGGAGCGACCGGCACCGTGTCTGGCGAGGTCTGCTTCAACACCTCGATGACCGGCTATCAGGAGATCCTCACCGACCCGTCGTATCGCGGTCAGATTCTCGCGATGACCGCGCCGCAGATCGGCAACTACGGCGTGAACCCTGCCGACGTCGAAAGCGGCCGGCTCCAGATGGCGGGCTTCGTGGTCCGCGAGGCCAGCCGGATCCCGAGCAACTTCACCGCCACGGGCACGCTCGGCGACTATCTGGCCCGGGCGGGCGTCGTGGGCATCACCGGCATCGACACGCGGGCGCTCGTCCGCCGGCTGCGCATCCGCGGCGCCATGACGGGCGTGCTCTCGAGCGAGGTGCTCGATGCCGGAAAACTCGTAGCCATGGCACGGTCGGCCCCGCCCCTCGTGGGCCGCGATCTTGTCCGCGAGGTGATGCCCGAAGCAGAAACAGCCTGGACGGAGCCGCTCGACGCCTGGGGCACGCCGCTCCCGCAGCCCCTCGTGGGCGGCGAGTTTCCCGCCGTCACGGCGCACGCCGGCACGAAGCACGTGGTGGCGCTCGACTACGGCATGAAGTGGAACATCGCCCGGCACCTGGTGAGCAGCGGCTGTCGGGTGACCGTGCTCCCCGGCAAGGCGACGGCCACCGACGTGCTCGCCCACAAGCCCGACGGCGTGTTTCTCTCGAACGGCCCGGGTGATCCCGAGGTGCTCGACTACTGCGTGGAGACTGTCCGCGATCTCGTGGGCAAGGTGCCGCTGTTCGGCATCTGCCTCGGCCATCAGCTCCTCTCGCTCGCCTGCGGCGCGAAGACGTTCAAGCTCAAGTTCGGCCATCGGGGCGCCAACCAGCCCGTGATGGATCTCGAAACCGGCAAGGTGGAGATCACCTCGCAAAATCACGGCTTCGCCGTCGACGAAGCGACGCTGCCGCCCGATCTCGTGGTGACGCACCGCAACCTCAACGACGGCACGATCGAGGGCGTGCGCCACCGGTCGGGCAAGGCTGCGAGCGTGCAGTATCACCCCGAAGCCGCCGCCGGCCCGCACGACTCGGCATATCTCTTCGACCGCTTCCGCGCCATGATGGCGTGAGCCGAGAGGCTTGGGAAAAGCGGCCTAAATATGGGCCGTGGAGCCCATTTTTTGACAATTCCGTAGCGTGTGCCAGAGTTGCTGGAAGGCCGGGCCGCATCCCGCCTTCACCCGCGCATGGCTCGCGCCACGCCGTGAGCGGTCCCCCCAGTCTCTGCGACAAGGAGTTTCCTCCCATGGTTCGTCTGTCGTTTATCTGCGGCCTCGCTGCCGCGTTCGCGCTCGTTACCGGCTCGTTTGCCGATGCCGGCTTCGGTCATCACCGCCGTCAGCTCGATCCGTCGTGTGCCGTCGAGCCGGGCTGCAGTGCCTTCGAGCCGGCCTGTGCCATCGAGCCTTCGTGCGAGATGGAGCCCGATTGCGGTGCCGTCACGTGCTGCCCGAGCAATCCCTGCATCAAGTATCGCCACAAGCATGCCCACAAGCACAAGCACGACTGTGGCTGCTGCCCCGAGCCGACGTATGAAACCGTGCTCACGCCGACGAGCCCGGAGACCTGCTGCACGGTGAACGTGCCGGTCTGCCTGCCGGCCTGCTGCCAGGGCTGCCCGTGCGAATCGTCGCGGTGCACCGTGTTTGGCTGCGGCCAGGTGCGATACGACTACGCCTGCGGCTACTCGGTGGTCGTGCGGTTCCAAAAGCACGGCGACATCTTGGTGACCTACCATGGCTTCTAGGCCGGCATCCAGCCGGCCGTTGTAGGACAGGCTTCAGCCTGTCACCGCGACTGATGACATATCGACCCGGCCGGGAGGCGACTTCCGGCCGGGTTTTTTTGTTTCCTGGGGATCCTGTAACGGATTCGCTCCGGCTGCGTTGTTCTGGCAGACGAGCTGTCCGGCCTTCCGGTATGAAGGTGGGCCGGCTCGTGATCCGCCCGGAGCGAAACAATGGCCTCCAGCAGCGATTCCCACGGCTGGGTGCTCGAAGCCGTCGAGCTCTACGAACTGCCGCTCCAGCGCTACGCCCGTCGCCTGCTCGGCGACTTCGACCTCGCCGCCGATGCGGTCCAACACGCCTTCGTAAAACTCTGTGAAGAGTCGCACGCCCACCTCGAGGGCCGCGTGGCGCCGTGGCTGTTTCGGGTGTGTCGCAACAAGGCGCTCGACCACCTGCGCCAGGCTGGCCGGGAACGTACGTTTGAAGACGACACCGGCGGCGAGGCGAATTCAGCAGCCGGCCCCGCCGCAGCTGCTGATCCGGCCATCGTCGCCGAAGAAGCAGACACGAGCCGCAGGCTGTTGGCGCTCGTACGCGAGCTGCCGGGCCCGCAGCGCGAGGCGATCGACCTGTGGTGCGAAGGATTCACGTCGCGCGAGATCGCCGGGATCACGGGCCGCACCGAGGGGCATGTGCGGGTGCTCGTGCACCGTGGCCTCGCGGCGCTCAGGTCACATCCGCTCGTGCAGCGGCTTCAGGCCACCGATTCACCATCCCTCTCCAGCGCTGAGGAACGTCATGTCTCCTGACCGAGATGCAGATACGGAAGCCCGCGAGGCCGCCCTCACAGCGTATGCCCTCGACGATCTGGAAGGGCCCGCTCGCGATGCAGTCGAGCAATGGCTGCGCGATCCTGCTGACACCGAGGCCCGACGCTACGTTGCGGAGACGCGCATTCTTGCCGCAGCCCTGCGGCAGGCGCATGCGACCCATCACGCCGACGATGCACCCGGCAGGCTGCCCGATCTGCGGCGGGCCGTGCTCGTGGCGGCCAGCCGCTCACGACCGCGGCCGCGCACCATGACGACGTGGATGCTGCGGCGAGCCGTGCCGCTCGCGAGTCTGGCGGCCGCACTCGTGGTGGCAGTAACGGCGTCGCTCTGGCTGCAGGAAGCTCGCTCCGTTGCCCGACATGTCCCCGGCGACGTTTTCGCTGCGAGGCGGGCCGAAGTCCGCCCGGAGTCAGCGGCGACCCCGCAGGCGATGGCCACCAGTGAGAAGAGGACTCTTGGGGGTTCCATGCCCGCTCCAAAGGCCGATACGTTCCGAGGGACGGCCGGGCCTATCACAGGGCTTCCGCCTGCCAGAGACAGGATGCCGATGCTGCGTGACAGCGAGGCCAAGCAGCAGGTCCCGCCGGTGGCAGCCGCACCGCGTTTCCGGGTGGGAGCCGAGGGTCGGCTCGAGGTCGAAACGCTGCCGGGTAATCGCGGGCTCGAACTGGCAGACGAACTCGTACGGCGGATGCCGGCTGCCGGTGATGACGCTCGCCGCCTGGCGGAGCAGCGCGAAGAGTATGCCCGCGTGGCCGAGAGCCGGATGGTGTCTCCCCGAGAGCAGCCGCTCTCGACGTTTTCGATCGACGTGGACACGGCTTCGTATGCCAACGTGCGCCGGTTTCTCACCGGTGGCCGGCGGCCGCCGCGAGAGGCGGTGCGGATCGAGGAGCTCGTCAACTACTTCCGCTACGACTATCCACAGCCAGAGGGCGACGCGCCATTTTCAGTGACGGTCGACGCGGCAGAGTGCCCGTGGCGGGCCGGCCACAGGCTCGTGCGCATCGGCCTGCAGGGGCGGCAGATCGATCGCGCGGCCCGGCCCGCCGGCAACCTCGTGTTTCTCGTGGACGTGTCGGGGTCGATGCAGGCCCCGAACAAGCTGCCGCTCGTGAAGCAGGCACTCGCGATGCTCGTCGAAGAGCTCACGGAAAACGACCGCGTGGCCATCGTCACGTATGCCGGGAACGCCGGGCTCGTGCTGCCGCCGACCTCGGGCGACCAGAAGCAGGCGATCCTCGCTGCGATCGACCGGCTTACGCCCGGCGGCTCGACGCACGGTAGCGCCGGGATCACGCTCGCTTACGAGCAGGCGCGGGAGCACTTCATCGCAGGCGGCTCCAACCGTGTGATCCTCGCCACCGACGGCGATCTGAACGTGGGCGTCACGGGCACCGACGCGCTCGTCAGCCTGATCAAGCAGCAGGCCGCCGGGGGCACGTTTCTCACCGTACTTGGCGTCGGCGAGGGCAACCTGCAAGACGACAAGCTCGAGGCGCTCGCCGACAATGGCAACGGCATCTACGCCTATCTCGACGGCGTCCGCGAGGCGCGGAAGGTGCTCGTGGAGCAGCTGGCCGGCAGCACCGTGACGATCGCCAAAGATGTGAAGATCCAGGTGGAGTTCAACCCGGCCCAGGTCGCCTCGTACCGTCTGCTCGGCTACGAAAACCGCGCGCTTGCGGCCCGAGACTTCAAGGACGATGCGAAAGACGCCGGCGAGATCGGCGCCGGGCATTCCGTCACGGCGCTGTATGAAGTGGTGCTTGTGGGCGGCGAGTCCACCTCGGGCGGCGGTGCCGAGCCGCTCAAGTATCAGCGTGAGCCCGCACCGCCAGAGCCCGCCGCGGTCGATCCGCAGGCGAGCCGCGAACTGCTCACGGTGAAGCTCCGTTGGAAGCGGCCGGATGGCGACACGAGCACGCTGCTCGAAGTGCCACTCGCCGACCGGGGCGGTGCGTTCACCACGGCTCCGGCCGATCTGCGGTTTGCGGCGGCGGTGGCGGCGTTCGGGATGATCCTCCGCGAGAGCGACCAGAGGGGCGAGGCCACGCTCGCACTCGTGGCGAAGATCGCCGCGGAGTCGCTCGGTCGCGACGAAGGCGGCTACCGGGCCGAGTTCCTCGACCTCGTCCGGAGGGCTGAAGGTCCTGGCGTGGCCTGGTAGCCGTCCTTACCGGAAAAAACGAAAGAATCGATCCCACGCGACCGATCTATACCCCTCTAGAGAGGTATCTGCATGTGGTCGTGGGACATCCTTCGATTCGACGCCGGATCAGGCCGAGGCTCGTCCGGCGCAGGAAAGCCGCGGATCTACGTCGATTGCACGCAGACCCTGGCGCGGCCGGTGACCACGGGCATTCCGCGGGTGGTGCGGAGCATCGTGCGGCACGGGGCTCTCGTTGCGGAGGCCCACGGTGCCACACTCGTGCCGGTGCGGTTCCAGTGGGGGCGGTTCGTGCCGGTGCCTGTCGGCCCGGAGGGGCTTCTGCGGCCGATGGCACCCGAGCATCCGCTCACGCGCCGGCTCCGCAAACTGCTCGTGCCGCGCACGCTCGTGCGGAAGGCCAACCGCCTCGCCGCCCGGCTGCGCGACCGATCACCGGCGAGTCCCGGCATCGCGTTCGGCCGCCATGATGTGTTGCTCCTTCCCGATTCCTCGTGGGGCGAGGAGTTCTGGGGAGTAATTGATGCAGCCCGTGCGGTGGGAACGCGGCTCGGTGTGGTGCAGCACGACTTCATTCCGCTGCGCCATCCGGAACTCGTGCCGCCCAAGAGCACCGCCGTCTTTCGCCGCTGGATGCGGGCCACGCTCACGCGGGCCGACTTCGTGCTCGCCGTTTCGGAAACCGTGGCCCGCGAGACCCGTGCCGAGCTGCTCGCGCTCGGCCGCGCCGAAATCGCCAAACGACACGTGGCCACGTTTCGCAACGGGTCGGATTTCTGCGAAACAGAACCGCCACAGGGGGCCAGATCGCGCGTGCGCACGTCCCTGCAGCGCTTCCTGGCCGCAGGCTCCGTGGCTCCGTTTCTCACCGTGGGCACGATCGAGCCGCGAAAGAACCAGGCACACCTGGTCGAGGCGTTCAGGAGGCTGCATGCGGTGGATCCGACCGCGCGGCTGCTCGTTCTGGGAATGGTCGGCTGGAAGGGGCAGTCGGTCGCAGCAGCCATGCGCCGCCATCCGGCCTGGGGCCGCGGAATCCTCCACGTATCCGACGCGAGCGACGCGGAGCTGCTCCATGCTTACCGCCATGCCCGGGCTCTCATCTTTCCGTCCCTGGCCGAGGGCTACGGCCTGCCGATCGTCGAGGCGCTCGCTGCGGGCCTGCCGGTGCTCGCGTCCGATATTCCGGTGCACCGGGAGGTGGGAGGCAGGCACTGCACCTACTTCGACCCGCACTGCCCCGACGTCCTCGCGGCCTGCCTGCGCGACTTCTGCCGGCACGGTTCGCGTGGGAGGCACGGCGTGCGGCCCGACCGTCTGCCCTCCTGGACGGAAGCCGCCGAAACGATCGTGACGACGGCCCTTACCGACGTAGATCGCGGTTCCACGCCCCGAGTCGCCGCGGCCCGACTACGGCTTGCCGGCTGAGCCCCACGCTGGGCCGGGCCGCGGGTGTCCTGCTCGCGAAACCCTGGAAAACGTGGGTGGTTGGCGGCTGAAGGGGGAGCGAGTTGCCTCGGCTTGCCGGTGCGCGGATGGTTGCCCCGTCGGGAGCGTCGTGAGAGCGGGTTCCGCCTGCACGACGTTTCACCGTCACCTCATCGGTAGACGAGTTGCCGGACGCTGCGCCTCTTTCGCGAAGTTCCGGCGCAGCGTAGACCGAAGTCGGTCGAGCGGTACGAGTCTCTCGCCGCAGTGGCCGATTTCGTCGCGTCCGCAGCCAGGTGGACGCTTGTCGTGAACGGAGGCTTTCCGTCGGTGAGTCCCAGTGAGGCGTTGACCATGACCTGCAAAACCACGTTGTTTCGTTTCCTGCATCTCACGCTGTCGCTCGGCCGTGGCGTGGCCGCGATGGCGGTCGTTTGCGGTGCTGCGACTTTCTGCCGTTCGGCGAGCGCGGCCCCATTTTTTACCGTGACGAGTGGTTCCTCCTTTTCGACGCTGCTCGAGAGTTTTCTGTGGGTCGGGCCGCGCGATCCAGTCACTGACGAGGTGCAGCTCTGGGAAGGGGCGACCGTCGGCCTGTCCGAGCCGGGCTTCATCACACTCGAATACATCGCAAAGGAGGCGAACTACGCCGACAACGTCTTCCGGTGGAGCGGCGTCGACATTTTCTCGACGGGTCCGTCCATTCCACTCATTGTCGGGCAGATCGCTGCGACGCCATTTCCACCGGCGGCACTCGAGACCTACGTCGTGCCCGGGATCGTGCCGGCGGGCGCGCTGCCCTTCAGTTTTTTCATCACGGAGACCACGAAAAACGTGCCCAACGACGGCATCAATCTCGACATCGGATTATGGCCGTTACCCTCACCCATCGTTGGTAATCCGGCGGATTTCGGGAGTACGATCTACCTGATGCTCGACGACGAGAACACAGTCGATTCCGATCACGACGACATGATCGTACGGATGTCGGTGTCGGCCGTTCCGGAACCGGGCACTCTCGCTCTGGCCATCCTCGGCGCGGGAAGCGTGGCGCTCACGGTGCTCCGCCGACGGAGGGGTAGGACAGGCTAAAGCCTGTCACGAATACCGACAGGCTAAAGCCCGTCCTACGGGAACATCGACAGGCTTACGCCCGTCCTACACGCCCTGCGCCGCCAGCCAGCGCTCCGCGTCGAGGGCCGACATGCAGCCGGTGCCGGCGGCCGAGATCGCCTGACGGTAGTAGTCGTCGGCCACGTCGCCCGCGGCGAACACGCCTTCCACGCTCGTCTCCGTGCGGAAGTGCTTCTTCCACACGACGTACTTCTTCGGCGTCAACTCCAGCTGGCCGTCGAGGAAGCCCGTGTTGGGCGTGTGGCCGATGGCGAGAAACACACCGGCCGCGTCGAGCGTCGTGCCCTTGCCCGGCTCCGTCGTGCTCTCCAGCCGCACGCCCGTCACGCCCTTCGCATCGTCGCCGAGCACTTCGGCGAGCGCCGTGTTGAAGTGAATCTTGATCTTCGGATCGTCGTGGGCCCGCTGGGCCATGATCTTGCTGGCCCGCAGGGCGTCGCGGCGGTGCACGAGGTGCACGGTGCTCGCGAACTTCGTGAGATAGGTGGCCTCTTCAACGGCCGAGTCGCCGCCACCCACCACGACGAGATGCTGGTTGCGAAACCGCGGCAGGGCCCCGTCGCACACGGCGCATGCACTCACGCCCCGGTTCTTGAACCGCTCTTCGCTCGGCAGGCCGAGCCAGTTGGCGCTGGCGCCCGTGGCCACGATCACGCACTGCGCGAACACGGCCGGGCCATCGACGGGCTGGAGCATGAACGGACGCTTCGAGAAATCGACCTTCAGGATGTCGTCGGTGACGATCCGCGTGCCGAAGTTCACCGCCTGCTGCCGCATCAGCTCCATGAGCTCGGGGCCCGTCACGCCTTCGCCGGCGTGCGGGGCCATCATCTGCCGGCGGGCCGCGGGCAGGGCCGTGTCGAGGAAGGCGCCGAGATTGCCGTGGGGAAAGCCGGCGTAGTTTTCCACTTCGCTCGTGAGGGCGAGCTGGCCGAGCGGGAGCGTGCCGGCCATGCGATTCTTCTCGCTGATCGCCCCCTCGTAGACGAGCGGCTTGAGCTGGGCGCGGGCGGCATACGTGGCGGCCGACCAGCCGGCCGGGCCGCTCCCGATAATGACGAGTTTCTCGACGCTGGTTGTCGCCATGCTCCCGCTCCCTGGTCTCTCGAGGTTCCTGATTCGACGTTGCCGTGAAGATCGACCATGATGGTGAAATTCACGGCGGGCAGGAAGCCCCGCCATCCATGCCCGGCGGAATGCCCGTGGCAAGCGACGCGAGGTCTGTGATGAGCCTGCTTGCGATCCTCGTTCCTGCGGCTCTCGTGCTGGCCGTCGCCTACCGGGTGTACGGCGGGATTCTGGCCCGGCTGTTTCGCCTCGACGACGCCGAGCCTACGCCCGCCGTCACACTCCGCGACGACGTCGACTACGAGCCGATCGCGCCGCAGATGCTCATGGGACAGCACTTCTCGGCGATCGCCGCGGCCGGCCCGATCGTGGGGCCGATCCTCGCCGGCGTGGCCTTCGGCTGGCTGCCCGCGCTCCTCTGGATTCTCATCGGCAGCATCTTCATCGGCGGCGTCCACGACTTCGCCGCCCTGGTGGCCTCGATCCGCCACAAGGCCCGGTCGATCGCCGAGGTCGTCCGCGACCACATGAGCCGTCGCGCCTACGTGCTTTTTCTGGCGTTCGTGTGGATCGCGCTCGTCTACATCATCGTGGCCTTCACCGACATCACGGCCTCGAGCTTTATCGGCCGGCAGACGCTCGAAAACGGCGACACTGTGTCGGGCGGCGGGATCGCCACGTCGAGCCTGCTCTATCTCGTGCTGCCCGTCGTGATGGGCGTGTGCATGCGGTATTTGAAGATGCCGCTGTGGGCGGCGACGGTGATCTTTCTGCCGCTCGTGGGCCTCGCCATCTGGGCCGGGCAGAAAATCCCCTTCGATCTCGGGCAGGCGCTCGGCACGAGCGACCTCGTGGCCCAGAAAATCTGGGGCGTGGCCCTGCTCGTCTACTGCATCGGGGCGGCGATGGCGCCGATGTGGATGCTGCTCCAGCCCCGCGGCCATCTCGGTGGCTGCTTTCTCTACGTGGCCCTGGCCGGCGCGGCGATCGGCCTGGTGGCCAGCGACACGCTCGTGGCTGGGGATTCGCAGGTGCGGTATCCCGCGTTCACCTCGTGGCAGACGGCGAAGGCGGGCGACCTGATCCCGATGCTCTTCATCACCATCGCCTGCGGAGCCTGCTCGGGCTTTCATTCGCTGATCGCGTCCGGCACCACGAGCAAGCAGCTGCGCCGCGAGACCGACGCCAAGCCGATCGGCTACGGCACGATGCTCCTGGAGGCGATGGTGGCGATCGTGAGCCTGTGCTGCGTGATGGTGCTCACCGTGGACGACTCGCGGGCCGGGCAGCCGCCGAACTTCATCTACGCCCTCGGTCTCGGACGGTTCCTGGAAATTCTCGGCGTGCCCACCGCGATCGGCGTGTCGTTCGCGCTCACGGCGTTCACGACGTTCGTCTACGACACGCTCGACGTGTGCACGCGTCTGGGCCGCTACATCGTGCAGGAGCTGACGGGCCTCACTGGCAAGGCTGGGGCATGGCTCGGCACGGTGCTCACCGCCGGTGTGCCGATGCTGTTTCTCCTGCGGCCGCAGCTCGACGCTAACGGCCACGCCGTGCCGGTGTGGAAGACGTTTTGGAGCTTGTTCGGCGCGAGCAACCAGCTGCTCGCGGCGCTCACGCTCCTGGGCGTGACGGTGTGGCTGTGGCGCACGCGGCGGGCCGCGTGGGTATGGCTCGTGACGGGGCTGCCGACTGCGTTTATGTATGCGATGAGCACCTGGGCCCTGGCCACGATGACGCTGCCGCGGTTTCGCTCGGATGCGGGCCTCACGCTGCCGGCCGACCCGGTGCCGTGGGCGGGGCTCGTGCTGCTCGTGCTCGCGGTCGTGATGCTCGTGGAGGCGATCCGCGTGATCGCCCTGCCGCAGGGTCCGGGCGGCCCATCGGGCACTGTCCGCACGAGCCGGCTGCCGGAGCCACGCGGATGGGACGCAAAAACCGCCTGAGCAACGACAAGGCCCGGCTGCCGCAGAAACCCTGCGTGGCCTGCGGCCGGCCGTTTTCCTGGCGAAAAAAATGGGAGCGGTGCTGGGAGCAGGTTCGCTATTGCAGCGACCGCTGCCGCCTTGCGAAGGCGGGCCGTTCGTAGCCTGCCTGCCTCGCAGCTTCCGCTTCAAAAGCGTCCAGACGAGGGCA
>Ga0082207_1000776_pt1 | contig 17146 bp, 4 predicted proteins | sample LakMenEpi10Aug09_FD_71540 | JGI IMG/M metagenome (GOLD analysis project Ga0082207, IMG submission 71540)
CGTTGAATATCTTTATTGGTCCTTACTATACTCAATATACAAGTATGCCGAATAGGGTCTTGTACAAAGTGTCGCGCAACTGGTAAATGATCTTGAATAGTACTATCTGGAGGAAAGGTTCTATAAGTCAGATAGCACCTGGTTGAAAACCTCAAGATCACTCCCAGAGCCTTCCTTGCTTTCACCTTATATAGTAGGTGAAAGCAGCGAAGCCTCTTGCGCCAGTGGAACAATGGTTGACCAATCATCCTCGAGGAGAGGGGTGCAGGTTGACCTACTTTCAGGCTATCTCCTTTGCGCAGACTCGGAAGTCTTCTAACTTGCGCAACCAATGGTTGTCGTTTCCGGTTCTGCGCAAACCAATGAGCTTTCACTTGCTGATGCAATTCTGCGCAAGTGAGCTAGCCTGTTGCTATTCTGGGTTCAATGACCTCGACCTACTTTCTCTTCGAGGGGGACCGTCTCCGGAGGAACCTCCGAAGGGGACCGTCTCAACACTTTCATAAAGACACTTTCGTGTCGAAAGTATTGAGGCGCCTCCATCCGCGCGTGGAACCGGTGATAAGATCACGAGATCCAACGGTTCCAAACTAGTCAATCATTGTTTGGCTTATGAAATAATTTACATAATGGAATATTATACAATATTTACACATGAATTTTACAATCAATTATACAATGCAATCAATTTGAAATCACTGATCTTCGTTGAAGCACTGTTCACTATATTGCATAATATCACATTTGTTACCTTGTGGTGTTTTTACTGTTTTTGTTCAAGTCTAATAATCTGCAGCGGTCATGAGTTATAGTCTCAAGATTATTCTGACTTGACATGGTGTATTAGTGTCTTCTATGTCTCTTCCCTTCTTCGTGGTCAATCTTGTTGAAGTCGTCCGGGCTCCTTGTTCGCCGTCCGAGTCGGTCAAAGACTGATGCTTTGGTAGGGTAGAGTACTGTTGAAGTAGTCCGCGTGTTTGTTGTTGTGCTGGTGGGGAATTCAATGCGTCTCCGTTTTGGGTTTGTTGAATTCCTGGGTCGTTCATGTCTCCTCCGTTCTTTGAGATCTGAATGACTTGATTGAGGTTGGGCTGGTTGTGGTTTGTCGTTGTTGTTGGGTATGTTGGCTGAACTTGAGTTGTTGTTGTTGCTGATGTCTTCTCCCGTTTGAGTCGTTTGTGATTGTTGTCTATTCTTTGTGGCTTTGAATAGTGATAAGACTCTGTCGATTGGGTGTGATTGATCGGGGTGTTGTTGGATGTGCTGGATTCTTTTTGTGACCATTTTGTGTACTACGTGGAAGTAGTCCAAGGTCATGACGAAGTATACTGACAAGAGTACGAATGTTGCTCCGTCGTCTCTCTTGTGATACCTTGGTTCGGGGATGTGTGCCATGGATTCCGGGCTGAGTGGCAATTGTACTTGCTTTTTGTCTCCTCCTTTCACCTCATAGTACACCTGGGGTACGTGTAGTTGGATTGAAACTCCGTCCAGGATTAAAGATTTTAGTGGTTCCCTTGTTAACATTTTCCTGCGTGCCTCTGTCTTGATGTGTTGATAGTGTGCATTATCCAGGAATGAGTTGGTGTTGGCTGGGGTGGTGAAACTTGTGAATACGTCGTAGTGTGCCAGTGTTCTGGTCGATGTAGTATTTCTGGTCATGTAACACGTGACATGGTATGTCGTTTCTGATGGTGGTGCGATGTCCAGATTGTCGTCTAGGATTTTGTCGTCGTCGTCGTCGCTAAGAATGATGATGTCATCGTCTTCTTCGTTGGTTGTTGAATTGGGTATATTGTTAGTTTGCTTGACTGTGTTGTGTGTGTCACTTTCTTTATCCGATTTGTCTGAGTCTGAATCGGATTCTGTGCCTGATGATGATGATGATTTGGATTCTGAGCTGTCGTCGTCGGTGTCTTCAGATTCGGATTCTTCTTCTTCGTCGTCGGATTCTTCTGTTGTTAATTTGTCCGGTTTCTGTGGTGCTTTTTGTAATCTTTTCCGTGTTGTCAGTGGTAACATTTGATCGATGTTTAAAAGATGTAGATTTTCTGCCAGTTCTTCCTCTGTCAATTTCTGAATTTCTTCAAATAATTCTTGTGGAATTTCAGTTTCTAGAAAAGATGGTAAAGTTGATGTTGTTAATTATGATGTCGTTGTTGCTACAAATTGTACTCTTTTGTGTGTGGGTGTGGTTTGTGGTGTGGATGTGTTTGTGTCGTCTAACGTTTTTGGTCTGTAGCTGAGTGTTGGTGATGCCATTGGTGGTGGCATATGTATGTTGATGTCGTCGGATTGTGTTGTCACTGTCGTCCTTGGTGTTGGTGTCGGTGTCGTCATTCGGCTGAATGGATGTGCTAATTGTACTGCTGAGCTCCATCTTTTAGGTATTGGTGATTCTTTAATTATTTCAGTTTGCTGCTGCTTCGTGATGTCATCCATTTGGGCTGCTAGCTTCTGAAGTAAAATGTCGTTCTTCTTGATTCTGTCATCTTGTTTCATCTCGTATGTTCTCGTCCTCTTCTTCTTGATGAAGTTGGGTAACCAACAGATTAGTTTGCACAAATCTTTGGTTTGAGTTGGGCAACAACAGTAAAATACTGCTGTTAGTAGTAAAATTGTAACTACTATTGATGAAATCCTGATTGCGAATGTCTCCATTTGTTTGGGGTCGAAAGCTTCTTCCCATGGATTTTGTGGTTTCGATGGTTCATCTGTGTCCTCTACGTCGATTAGCTGTACTTCTGGTGCTGTTTGGAATGTCTTAGGGATCCTGTTGATGATTGTATGTGTCGGGTTTGGCTCCTGCTTCAAGATTTCAAACAGTCCGGAATGTGTGATTTGCTGTTCGTGTACTTCTGATGGTGTGTTGTAGGTCTCTCCACTGGGTAGTGTGATTGTGCATGATGCTTTGAATGCAACTTCTCCTGTCCCATTTACTGTGACTGTCTCGTCTGTGTATGTGTGTGACTCTGTGTGTTCTGTACATTTTACGTATAAGGGTGTTTCATGTGGAACTGCATATAAAGCTTTATTGGCTGTCATTACTACTGTAGGTTTAGGTACCTTATCTGTCTCTTGTAATGGACATGCTAATTTCTGTGCTTGATATGTCTTAATTACACATAATGAATTTTCGTTTACTGGTGTGATAGGGTTTGTAACCTTACAAATATCTGGTTGCAAAATGCATTTTAGAAATTCAGTTGCTGTTACTTGAACATATTTTGCTCCTGATCTAGAAAGTGCAATATATTCTGCGTCCAAAATTGGTATGAAGGTTTTATTTTCCATAAATGTAGGTAGTGGTTTAATGTGGTAAAAATGAAACAATTTTTGTTCATCTACAATTGGTACTTGAATCAAAATTTGAATCTGATTATCAATTAATGCCACTGAAGATTTAGTTTCTTCCACTGCTGTTACTATTGCAATGCCTTTTTCTGTTTTCAGCTGTTTTGCATATGTGACCAATTCTTGTTTCGAAATTGCATATGGTGATGTTTTTCCTAATTGAGCTGCCATTAGAACATTTGCATATTTAGTGAGTGTTAATTGTTGTACTACATGCATGTACCTAATTATAATTTTAAGGTCCTGCTCCATTGTAACTGTGGCTGCTGCTTTAAAGGTTTGTAAAACATAGCTTCCAATTGAATGTAATTTCTTTGACAATGTATTTACTGTGTGCACAATTGCTTGTTGGTTGATATTCAATGCACTGATGCTTCTTGCATTCTTTGCAATTTGCTTGAATTCTTTGTTGTTTTTAGTAGGTATTCCTAGTAAATATCCTAATGCTTCTCCTAGCCATGCTAAAGGTGCTGTTGTTGTGCCAAATGTGCTTGTACTTTGTGCCATATTAACTTGACCTAAGCTTGGTACTGGTGTTCTCTTTAGTCTATCTAAAGAACTTGTTAAATTTGCTTCTGTTATTTTCAAGTTGTTGTGCGTTGTTGTATACACATCAACTAAAGTGTTGTTTTTGCCTTTACCTTTTAATTCTAAGGTATCCAAATATTCGTCAATAGCTTCAATAATTCTTTTCTGAATTGCTAATTTGTATGCTCTATCTGATGCATATAGCTCTGCTCTTTTTGTAATCTCGTCTTGTACATTTGCTGTTTTGTGCAATATGTCTGCCAGATATTTATTTGGATTCTTTTGTTCTGGTAAATTGTTTGAAAGGTTCTGATTTCTTCTCTTTCTGATTCTATCGAAAGGATGTCTAATGCCATGTCTAATATTTGACATTTTATATAGCCATATATCAAAAGGATAATCATGAACTCTAGCTGTACTCTGAATTTTCCATAAGTGATATAATTCGACTAAATGTTTTGGCATTGTCATGTCAATTGTTGTTTCCTTTGGTAAGGTGTAAATGCTAAATTCACTCCTTAAGTATAAAGGTTTCTTAGTGGTAGTTGTAGTTGTTGTAGTAGTTGTAGTTGTAGTAGTTTCAGGAGTTGGTGTGGTCACCTGAATTGATAGTAACTTAATTAACTTTTTAAATGATGTGTTAAGTGAGTCAATATCTCTATCTACTTCTTGTTTTGTTTTCTTTGCTTTGTTGGAAGCATTCCTTTTAGATCTATCAGAGTTGATATTTTCATCTGATTCTAAAATATTTGGAAAATAATCTGACATTTTTGGTTCATACTCATTGAGTGTGATGTTCAGATTTGTAATTGCTTCTATCTCTGTTAGAATATAACGTGTTGATGTTACAATTTGTTTTTCATCTCTTCTACAAGCATGGTGGGCTAATTGTAAAAGAATGTTATTTTCTCTGGTGGTTTCATATGTAGATTTGTCAATTGGTTTTTGACAAAGAATATAGTCTAAATAAACTTCTTCATTTCTATCAGAAAGTCTAAGTGAAAATTCTGTTTCTGGATCTACATATAGCATTATATGTTTTGGTGCCATGTTGGGTGCAATGATAACTGAATCATGTTCCCATGCTCCTTTGTATTTTCCTCCTACCCATTCTCCTCCATATGAAATGTGGCCGAATGGTGATTTTCCAATATCTGCATTTGCAGGTGTATCATCACTGTAATATCTAAAAGTAGATGTGCCAGTGTCAAAATAAATTCCTGCTCTAATTGATTTTACTCTCTTTTTCATTGCAGCAAATCGAATTTCATTGTATGAGTCTCGATTTCTAATTTCTGGTAGTCTAGCTCCCATATTTTTGCATACTTGATGACCTTCTTTCATCGAGTATTTAACTGGTGAAAATACAATTTCATAGTCGTTGCTTTCATCAGTATCAAAAGGTGGAATGTTTTCGATAGGTGTGACAAAGTTTGAAACTCTTTGACAGAAAGTATGATACAAAGTTGTAAAATCCTTTACTGCCTGAGCTGATTTTTGAAGAGCTGAAGTGTCTATAGTTCTAATGAAATTCACTTGATCTCGATTTAGATAAACTGGACCTAGGCTAGATTCTTCAGAATATACCAAACCTCCTTTCAGTATAGAAGGGCTTATAGCTACGTTGCCAAATGTGTGAGCTAAGATGAATAGAATAAGAATTAAATTCTTACCACGAGCCATATCGAAATTTGAAGTTTTCACTTGCTTCCAATATGATCCTCACTATTGCAAAGTGATGTTGCGAATGGTAATCTTGACCTGATGTCAACCATATTTATATGAGTTGCATCCTCCCCCCTTTGCCTTGTTTCATCTTGGGTTTGCTCCCCCTCCCCCAATTTTGATTTCGCGTTGCTGTAAAAATGCATCGCTTTCCTTTTCATTATGCGAGAGTCAATTTCTTGTCTCGCGCAAAAAAACTATTATTGAAGAAAACAAATTGATAATGATTCACGATTGAATCATGTCCAAACGCGTTCAGAAGTCACTCGGAGTGAGTGTGAGATCTCCCCCCCGCTAAGGGTGAAGATCCACCTAGTACATTATCCCTCTCCCATGGAACGATAATTAAGTGTCTCTGAACTGCGTGCCTTCCTGTCTTCACTAAATGGAGTGTAACCATCACTTGTTTGTGATTGTGAAAGCGGATTAGTCGACCAAACATTTTGTTGAATTCGAAAAATCTCTAAATTTTCATGGTTACTATTTTTACCGTTTTTCTATCAGTCTACATAATAAGCTGCTTTTCACTCTAAACAACTCAATTTCGAGAATTCTTATTCCCTTAAGTACAGAGCTAAATAGCTGTTTCCGAAGTGATTATAACCTCAACTGTACATAAAATCGTTTTTTCAAAACAGGGGACTTCCGTCATGTTTCCTTTGCGTTATGTAGTGATATGATATTCAAGAATGCCAGATAATTATAACTGTCTCATTTGTACGTTAGAGAAATAAGTTTGTATTATCTTTGATCTCATTGCTAATCGCTTTATCGATTTCTTCATGTTCTTCATTGTAAACTTTTGAACTCTTCTGCTTAACTGTAATTACTTAGTTAAATAGGTTAAAATTTAGAATTTTGAAGTTTCGAGTCTGAATCTCGCTCTTTTCTAATTAATTCGCGTTAACTTCGAAATAAAGCTAGATTAGATTGAAACATAGTAGTAGAAAATGTGAAAATGAAAGAATGAATTTTAGTAAAATGTCTGGTTTGACATTTTGATGTAGTCATTTGTGTGTGTTGATTCCCTTTTTATGATGTCCCCTTTTGTATCCATTGTTGTTCTTTATCATGCGCTTCTCTCTCTTTTTCTCAATCCGTGAGAATTAATGTGATTCTCGTTCTTTTTGTCATTTTTATGTGTTGTTTGTTGCTAATGATTCTTGAGGTTTGATATGAATCATCTTGATTCCCTCTTCATATGGCTTTACATGATTAGTTAATGAGATTTTTGCTGTTGTTCAGGCTTTTAATAGTTTTTCATCTAGTTCGAAATTATTCGGAGATGTAAACTTTCGTATTTAATTTGCCCTATTTGTACCTTTAGTACTCTAATTCTTATGCTGATTATTCCTCTTTTCCCATTTATATCGTTATCTCTGTCAATTTGATTAGCTTTTTATAAACCTTGTTTATTTCTCACGCCTAATGATCTTTTTGCCATGCGCCATCTAGGTAAAAAAGATTGCCGTATGTGAAAAAACTGTTTATTTCGCGAGAAAAACATGTCTATTACTACTTTCAGCGAGAAAAACGATTAAATTTACGATTTCCCACTCTTTTATCATTTTCTATCTCTTTAACTGGACCTATTCCCTTGAGGATTCAATTTCTATTGCTGTTGCCGAAAAGAAAAAATTCCATTCTTTTCTCTTTTACGCTCCTCTCTCTCTCTCTCCATTTGTACGCGTGCCACTCTCTCTCTTTTTCTCTTTTTATGCTCGCTCCTGAATTTCGCGAAAAAGGAAAAATTAATGATGTGGCTGTCACATTCAATGATTTGCTCCGCATTGTTTTGCTACCGTGTCTCTTTTTGTCAACTTGTTGTTGATTGTTCATTTTGTTAACGCCTCAGTTGAAATCTCAGATTTATTTCTTTCATCTGTGTTGTGATTACCGTAACGTAATTTTCTTTTATCTTTGTATTTTCTTGTGAGGGTTTGATTTCCTTGTAGAAAATAATGGTTGCTTTGTGGAGGGTAAAGTTGTTTCCAATGACTTCTTGCTATCAATCACTATTCATTAGTGTGTCATGGAGGGTATTGTTACTCGAATAATCATATTTTGTTTGATTATTTTGGTTACATTTTGATTTTAAAATTTTCTCAAGGTAAATTCCTTTTTTAATGTAATAGACTATCAGTTTGACGTTTATTACTGGTCCTAATAGTTTATTCGTTTTAGAATTATTTAAGGTGAGACATTAATATTAAATATGTTGATTATCTTCAACAAACGTTTTGTCTACCATTTTGTTTGTATTTTCATTTTGTTTTTATGAAAATCTCATTTTATTTGGTGTTTTCGAGAATTTTGTTTAGCGCACTCTATCTGATTAATTTGTTGGTTAATCTGATAGATAGGATAAATTCGAATTATTCAATTCTGGGTAAGGTGTAGACACCCTGTTTTTGTCAGGTTCAAATTGTATGTCTATATCCTTTCTGTTCAATCCATTTTCTGTTGGATATGGGGTTATTTGTCTATTTGGGAATTCTACTGTGTGAGAAAGTGATGATGGTGTTCTTTCACTCTCTTGTTCTCTTAATTGTTTTTCTATTTCCTTTGCAAGCTGTTTTTTGTAGTTTACTATGAATGGATGATTTTCGATGTTTTCACTTGTTATAACATTATTTTCTAGATCACATATTATACATTGGTGATGTGAGTTAATTAGTGATTGAATTAAACTATTATCTTGAGTTTCTTGAGAATCTATTTGCAATTGATAAGCTTTAGAATCTTCAAACTGATTATCTTCGTCCACACTGCATGTGATATCTGCTAGAGACGTTATTGCACTTAAGTTTAATTCTCCATCTGTTAATGATCCAAATTCACTTGAAGGAGGGTTAATAGAGTGATTTAAATCAACTTCATTAGCTAATTCTATTTCTCTTTCATCCTCTTCTGTTTCATATTCCATTACAGGCTGATCTTCGAGATCTGTCGAAATATCTAAGTGAGCTCTTGTTTTTGACAATAATGTTGACTTTTCTGACAACATATCTATTAGTCTATCGTCAAAGTTTGCATCTACTCTGTTTCCTATTCCTGCATGAAAACTTATTACTTGCAAATTTGTAAAATGTGCTTGCATTAAATGACCTGTGTACATATGTTCAATTGTTGCTGAACATCCATCTGGATTAAGTTCAGTTATTATGTAAGGTCCTGTGTGTTTTGGTTTCATTCCCATAGCTGATCCTGTTGCTAATTGCAGCTGTCTGTGTGCTACTATTTGTCCTAAACGGAACTGTTTAGCTACTCTATGGACATTTTTATAAGATCGATCTTTATCTTTTTTCTTATTACTTCTATCCATAGCTTTTTGTCTTTGTTCTTCAGCTAATGGTACTAGTTTCTCCATATACTCTGATTGATTTCTTGCTCCTGGCCAGAATTGTAACAGATCTGAAGCATTTGGTGTTCTTTCTCCAAACATTAATTGCTCTGGGGCAAATCCGTAAATGCTAGCTGATCTATTGTGCGTATATGTGAAAAAATGTGCATATTCATCCCATTTATCTTCTACTTTTTCTTGTAGAAAATAGTTTCTCATGGCTTGTTTTATTGTTTTTATGCTTCTTTCTGCATTTGAGTTTGCCCAAGGTGCTCCTACACTTGTTGGTAAAAACTTGGTGCCTAATGGTTTTAGAAAGTCATAAAATTCTTGTGATCTAAACATGCCTGGTTCCTCATCTGTTCTCAGATATTTAGGAATTCCAAATGGGTTAATTATTGTTTTTTGTATTGCTTCTATTAGTGTTTTTGTAGTTCTATCTTTTATAGGACATAATTGTATGTAACCTGTAAACAAATCTACCGCTAATAGTGCTGCTTTGTAGCCATTGTCAGACATCGGGAGATTTGGAATTAAATCTATTCCCCATGTTGCTCTTGGGGCATGTACATAATCTGTTGCTCTTAGTACATGATCCTCCTTTTCTGTTTTATTGAACTGACAAATTAGGCAATTGTCTCGTAATAATTTCAACTTTTCTGACAGTATATTGTGTGGTACATAATATCTCGCATTTATGTCTCTTTCTACTCTCGTTTTTGAGAAATGTAGTCCAAATACTGAAAAATGTTTTGATGTTATTACTAAATCTAACAAAGAATTTGGTAGAACCAATTTTATCACGTCTTTCACTTTGAAAAACAACAGTCCATCTATCATCACAAAACTTTTCTTTTGTTGGATACTATTTAGTATTCTTTGACAAAATGGGTCTTGTGCTTGTGCTTGTTTGAATTCTCTAGGTGTGAGAATTCCCGTTAACACTGCTTTGGATACTGTTTTAAAATCGTTGTAAGACATTGTTCTAACTGTTCTTACTTCTGTAATTCTACTTCTCATTATTGCTTTGTTAGTCTGTCTTTTTGCTCTTGATGTATTTGTGCCAGGGTACCATTTTGTAACGTAAATTGTATTTACTTTTATTGGTCTTATAATTCCTGGTCTCTTATTTGATGTTTTTGGCTCTTTTACTTTTCTTTTAGCTACCATTTTCGGTGTGTTTTTAATTATTCTTACACCTTCTTTTGCTGTACTTTTTCTAGCTTTCTTTGGTACAGGATTTGGTAAGCTTGGTACTTCTAGTAAAGTTGCTACTTCTTCTTTGGTAAATCTTGTACCTGAAGGTATTTTTAACTTTTCTAGTATTTGCATTGCCTGACTCTCTGTCATTGGCTTTTGCTCCATTTCTTCTTGTTGAATTTTCTCTATTTCAGGATGATGTCTACTCAATACATCTGCTGTCTCATTATCTTTTCCTGGTACATGTACAATTTCTGCTTGGTACTTTGATAATTCTAGAGAAAATCTAAGCAGTATTCCTTGTGATTCTTTACACATGGATAAGAAAAGAATTCCTTGTGCATCTGTTAGTATAGTCAATTTATCTGTGAACCGTATATAATAGTCCATTGTTCTCAACGTATACAGTAGTGCAAGTACTTCTTTCTTTATTGTGCTGTATGCTCTCTCTGTTTTTGAGAAAGTCTTTGATACGCACGCTATGAGTAGTTCATTCCCTTCATCATCTTTCTGAAAAAGTTTTCCTGCTCCACAATAAGCTGATGCATCTGTCTGTACATAATATGGTTTATTTGGATTGGGTAAGTATCTCGACGCACTCTTGCATATTGCCTTGATGAGTCTTCTGAAAAGATTTTCATGCCACTCTGTCCATTTAAATTCTTTTGGATGCAGGGTTGTTAATTCCATTATTGGCTGAGATAATTGTGCAAAATTCGGTACGAATTTTCTGTAATATGACAGTGCACAAATAATTGATTTTGCTTTCTTTGGTGTGTCTGGTGATGGCAAATTTTGAAATGCCAGTGTTTTGGCTTTCGGAATTGACAATTTTCCTTTTGTCCAGACCATTCCCAAAAATTCAATATGATCTCTTGCCAAATTAATCTTTTGTGGTCTAATTTTGATTTTTCCCATTATTATTCTTTGTAGAACTTTATCGATTATGTTCAAATGATGTTCGAATGATGAGTTCTTTGTTGATATCAATATGTCATCTGCATAGTGTATCACATTCTCTGTCATATCTCCAAACAATTTATCCATTAACAATCTTAGAAACAAGGGTGAATTTTTCAGTCCTTGTGGGCATCTTGTAAAGCAAAATCTCTTTCCATGGAATGGTGAGTAAAATGCTGTGTATGCTTGTGATCGTAATGCTAATGGTAATTGAAAAAATGCATCTGATAAGTCTACTGTTGACGCCATATCAGCATCTGATAAATGTGTCTCCAATTCATTTTGTGACACCTGGTTTTGTGCCATTTTTTTCGAATAAATATTGAGCAATCTGCCATCGAGTAGGATTCGAACACTGTCATCCTTCTTTTTACAAGCTAATAAATTGCTTACTATTGGTGAAGGTTCATCGCATTCTCTTATTATTCCATACTGTAGCAGTTGGTCTAATATTTTAACAATTTGTTCTTTTAATGCATATGGTACAGGTCTATATTGTTGAAACAAATTTTGATTTGTTGTCAATTCGATATCCATTTCTACCATATCTGTGCAACCTAAGTCTCTGACATGCGTACTAAACGCTTGCTTATTTCGAGCAAATGTCTCGAGAGCTTTCTGTTTCTGAAAGTCTGTTAGGTGTGCTAAATCAAATTGTTTACTCCATTCTTCGTCTGAGATTGGATCTGTTTTTTCTAGTTTGAATTCTGCTATTGCTTCTCTTTCTTCGATTATTTTTGTCATCGAAGGATGGTGATAGCCATTTTTCATGTACTGTAAAAATGCTATCTCTTTTTCTTCTTCTGTTAAAGTATCGTCGTCTTCGATGAAGATTGGTCTATTAAGCTTTATGATTTTATCTGTATTGCTTTTAATAGTTCCATTTTCATTGTGGATAATTTGTAGTTCTTCATCTGCGTCTAATGCTTTGACTTCCATTCTGTGACACTCTACCATATTTCCCCATAGCTTGATTTCTGCTATCTCTTCATTGGGTTCAATGTGATAGTCTTCTATTGTGTCATTAAAAAGTGTTATTTCAATTTGGCTTGGATTTTCCAATGTGTACATAGCTGGAAGTGTTTCCAGTCGTGGTTTTATGACATTTTCGATATGGAAATCTATTGAGCCTTTTGGTTTTAGTGGTATTCTATTTCCTTTCTTTTGTGTCACGTGACATGTTATTGTCAGTGGACTTAAAGGTGGTATAACAACTGTTTTGTTGTTGCTTATTGTTATTGGTGCTTCTTTCACTGAATACAGTGGTACTTTGCACAATTTTTTGTTCTTCAAATTCTTTTCAACTGAATCTAGGTAACATTCTTGTTCGTATGTGAGATAAATGTGATCATTTGTTTCCAATGCTTTTGCATCTGATCCTGTAAAATCTCTACCTAGGAAAAATTCTTCATCTAGTCCTTCATGAACTATGACATCCAGTAAAAAGGATTTGTTACATTTGTTTTCTCCTACAAAGTGTAGTCTTATGTTTGCTACCCCTAGGATTTTCTGTACTTCTCCTGAGGCTATTTTTACTGCCTGGTATCTAGGGTCATAGTATATCTGTGTGTCTCCAGTCTGTTGAAGTTGTTCATACAACTTTTTGCTCATTATTGACTTGGAACATCCACTGTCGTGTAAAGCTAGTACGGGTATCGTTTGATCTCGCCCATATTCACTATCTTCTGTACCTATCCATAATTTTATGTGTACAGTAGCTGCTCTAGTGTCAGATATACAAATTATCTCTCCTTTTTTCCATCTATTCCCTGGTTTAGATTCTATGCTATTAGTTACGATAGACTCATTAGCTGTTATAGACTTTGTTGAGCATGGTTTTGCTCTCTTCTCTATAGGTATGCTATCTATTAAATCTATCTGTGATATCATTTTTAAATCTCTAATCATTTCTCCATCTAATGTGCTATATACAGTATTTACAGTATTTACAGTGTCCTTGTCCATATTTTTGTTTGTGCTCTCTGCCAGGGGTTGAGCACTTATTAGTTTTTTATATGAACAGGGATTCCAGATTTAGGACATGTGTGTCCGATCATGTGCAGTGATGAGCAAGTGCAATTATAGTAGGCATGGTTATTAAATACGATGCTACCATCATCTTTTCCAATGCTTACCCTTGCTTCCAGTGTACGTTGCCTGGAGTCGGGTCTCTGATCCTTTGAAGCACTGTTTTGCTGCCTTTCACTTGAGTATGACCTTCTGTTGCCATTTTCACTCACTTTTGGCTTGTATTGGTTGCTTTCACTTGCTTTCACATTACTGCGATCGCTTGAGTTTGGTCGGTATCTGCCACTATCGGTTGATGATGGCCTGTACCTGTCACTTGAATATGGTCTTTGGCCTTCACGGTTTTGACCATTATTCGAGGGGTTCATTTGTCTCCCTCTACTCTGGTTATCCGCGCGATAGTTTTTGCTCGCACTCTTTTGGTAACCTTGTGCTTCTTTCATTTCAACATCTGTGTCATAACCATCACTTCTGGTTGATCTCTGAGATGATGCTGAAGCACTTCTTGGCCTTTGCACTTGATGTAAGGCTGCTTCTGCCCTCATTTTATTTTTGGGCTGAGCTCCTTTCACAAACGAGGCTGCTACTTTTGTGGTAGCTTGTCCAATAATATTGGCCAAATGTTTCGTATGTTCTTGAATGTTTTTGTTTTGTCTCATGAGCTTTTGTCTCATTTGCAAGTCATTTGCCCACTGTGCTGGTTCGCCTGATGCTTCACAATACACAATGGCTATGTTTTCTGTTGGCACTTCATTGTGGCTGGTTTCATAGTCATGCACTAACTCAATGAGTTCTTTCATGTCAAATTGACCTCCCACTTTCTTGATCTTTTGCTCCTCGTAGTCGATGAACTGCCTTGTTTTGATTGTGATGACTTGCTTCAAAACTGACTTGGTCATCTTGTACTTGATGTCCATCCATGATGTCGGATTCGAAAGACATCTGATCTTGTCGACCATGCATGAGAATCTCGTCATGGCTGTCCTGATTGGCTCCTTGGCTTTCCTAACGAAGTTGTCCACTTCTTTCTGGTCTTCTTCGATGGTATTCCTCGGTGCGTACAAGTCTGCAAATGTGTCCAACATTTGTCTTAACGTATGACCTTGTCTCTCCATTTCTCTGTATGTGTCCAGTGCTGATCCAAGCAAGACTGTTGATAGGACTTGCTTGTATTCTTCTTCTGTGAAGTATTCCAGTCGTCCAAATTGAAGTATTGCGTGCCACGTATACGCAAACTTGTTGCTTTCTACATCCGGGTCGAATTTTGGTACGTTGTTGATGATATTCTTCATGCTGAGTGTTCCAAATTGCCTTCTGTAGTCGATTGGTGGTATCTTGAATTCAGGGCTTTCCAATGTTGGTTGGTATCTTTCTGCGATTTGTTCTACTCGCAAAAGCTCCTCTCTCTGTTCGATGTACATCTGCTTCAGTCGTTGATATTTCTCCTGTTCCATTTCGATGTCCTTGTTGAATTGTCCTGAATTGTTGATTGTTTCCAGCAATTTAATGCTTCTGATGATGTCCTGCAATTTCTCTTTTTGCGTCTCGATTGCTTCCTTGTGATTTTGAACCACTTGCTTCGCTGGTGTGAGAAATTTCAGTTTTGTCTCTCCTGGTGGTGTGTAGTACGTTGTTGTCTTCGTTCCAATGTTAAGATCTGTTAGATGTAGATCTCTCTCAAGTTCTCTTGCCAACAATGTCATTGTTCCTGGTGTAGATGATGCTGAGTTGTCTTGGAAGAATTTCCTTGCGTACTCCAGATGATTTTCTTTTTGTTGCTCCTTTGGCTTCAAATTTTGTTGATCTTCATCCGCGCGATGCTCTTTGTCGAGGCTTTTCTTTGTTTGCTCCAATTCCAACATGACTTTTGATAGTTTGCTCTCCATTTCTTCTCTCGCTTTATTGGCTTTCTCGGCGTCTTCTCTTGCCTGCTCCAATTGGCGTTTTTCTTCAAGTCTTCTCTCCATTGATGTGTCTGAGTCTGAATCTGACTCATCCGTTGTGGTGATGTGGAATTGCGAATTGTCTCTCCAATTTTCGTTTCGCTCCTCTTCTCCTCTTCTTTTTGTTTTTGAAGGTGGGAATTGGTACCTCGATTGGTATGCGGATTTTGGTTTCATGATGTTTGTTTGCAGTGATTTTGGCTTCATGTTTGGAGCTGTGGTTTTTGTATTGTCAAGGTTTCTATCTCGAAAGCCTGATTTTGTACCTCAATGTTTAGGGTACCCGCACAAGCCAGATCAAGTCTACTTGACAATGTAAAGTCTTCTTTCTCGAAAACCTATTCGCGATTTCGGATTACCTAGTCTCGCTAGCAGGCCAGATCCAGTTGGCTACCACCAGTTTTCTATCTCGAAAGCCTGATTTTGTATCTCAATGTTTAGGATACCCGCACAGGCCAGATCAAGTCAACTGGCAGTGCTTTGTGCTGCTTTCTTTCTCGAAAACCTATTCGCGATTTCGGATATACCTAATCTCGCTAGCAGGCCAGATCCAGTCAGCTGCCTCGTCAATCTCTATGACTCCGCACACAAAGCTTACTGAACAGTATTCTTTCTCGAAAGCTTATTCGTGAACTCGATATTGCGCAAGTTACACTTGTAAGCCAGATCCAGTCTACTGACAGTTTTCTGTCGAAGCTATCGAACTAGGTGGTGGACTAGTCGACTTTCTTGTAGCTTCTTGCTGCTTCGAAGAGCTCTTGTAGAGAAATATTGGTGCTTTCTCTTTAGCTGCTTCGTTTTCTCGCTTTTGTAGCTGTAGTCGAGTATTAGTGTCCTCGATTTTCCAGCTTCAGATCTTGTTGGTGTTGCTCTTCTTCTTCAAAATTCTTGAAGATCTTTGACTCGATTGTGACGTTTGGTGTGTCACAATTTTCTTCTTTCTTCTTTATACGGTCCTCTTCTTTGCTGATCCGTATCCGTGAGTGGTCGCCATGGAGCGCTTGAAAGGCTGGCTGTCCCGAGTCTAGCTGTGTCAAGATCCCGATCCGCGAGAAATGAGTGAAGGCGATAAGTCTTTGGTCAATATGTCTTTATTGGCTTGCTATATCGCGTTCGTACAATCAATCAGTCAGTAGAAAGGTTGAGTCCGGAGTGAACAACCGATCAGTCTGAGAGTCTGCGATTGACTGCCCTGAACAGACTGTGTGTGCGTAGCAGCTCAGTCATGAGAAAGTCATGGAGATGCTATGCGCGCTCAGTCTGCGCGACAACCTCTCACACGCGCAACGCGCAAGTGGTTGTGGCAGTAATAGAGAAAGCCAGCTATGCTGCTTTCACTTACTATCCCTTCGTAAGGCTTCAGCATGCTTGTAGGGTGCTCGTAATGTTCGTATGAGCGCACGCGTAAGCGTAACGCGCGTAAGGCGAAAATGAGACCGCCTCCAGCCCGGCCGAAGTGAAAGTCCGTCGACTTGTCGAAGGGCTTTTGCTTCAACTAAACTTTATCAAGCATGTGTGAAGTCTTAGTTCAAGAATTACATACTATTTTGAATGTTTACACATATTATGACTTATGTTGGTGGGTGCCATATGTGTTGACTTCTTGATTGCACTAATGGTGATTGTAAGCTATGGAACATGTAAATGTTCTTAAATCGTTAAGGTTGTCATGGGGTAACTTGGAGTTTTCCTTGTTTGGCCATAAAAACATTTAAGCGATTAAAAGTTGTTTACACGTTGCCATGAATTAAATATTACGAACATGTAAGTAGTTTAAGAATCCTTACATGCCATGGGTTTTTAAAATGGATCATGTAAGTAGTTTAAGAATCCTTACATGCCATGGAATGATATAAAGAAACATGTAAGTAGTTTAAGAATCCTTACATGCCAATCAGTCAGTAGATATTTAGATTTCAAATTGCCATACAAGTAGTTTAAGAATCCATGTATGTCATTTTACATGTGATTGGTCTCTGGGTCGATACAAATAGTACGCCATGGGATGTTGCACTTCTTGTATGTTGCCATAAAATTTGTCACTTGCAAAAAACTTTGAAATTTA
>Ga0082207_1000777_pt1 | contig 17135 bp, 16 predicted proteins | sample LakMenEpi10Aug09_FD_71540 | JGI IMG/M metagenome (GOLD analysis project Ga0082207, IMG submission 71540)
GGAACTAAAATCCCTTCTCAGATCGAAGTGGATAAATGCACCCACATCCCCCTGAAGAAGTACCCCCATCATGAGTATAAGAACCTCACTCCTGCCGAGAAGCAAAAGCTCTACCAGCTCCGTTATCCAGATGCTAAGCCAGGGACCAGACCTTCCCGTGACCGAGGCCGCAGTGGTGGCAGCACCGTTTCTGCCATGTCTGGTAGCACCGACACCGATGCCTCCACGAAGCGTAAACGCAAAGATGACGATGACGACATGGACCATCACGGGGATGACGACGACCAGGACAACAAGTCAGCCAATCGGGCCAACGCCCGCCAGCGCAGCTGACAACCCGTGACTTACTTCGACTCAGACTTAGGACAACTGACGGCTACAGACTTGCGCCCACAGACCAAACGCATTAAGACCGTCAGAACTATTCGTTTGCCCTCGACTGCCTGACGTTCAGTTAAGAGGCTTAAATCTAATATGCGCAACTGCGACGAGCTCCCTGAGAGCTCCCTGAGAGCTCCCATTATGAGCTCCCACCGATCTCCTGTTAGTGAGCTCCCTGTGAGCTTCCCATGAGCTTCACAAAATTTCACAAACATTTTCTAACTATGGGCCCAAGAAACAGTCCAAAAATCCGTAGTGTTCCCGCCAATACTAAAGTTCCATTTTATTTTTAAGGGAAGGAATTAGAAAGTCTGTACGGCGTACGTACTTGAACAGTTGAAAGCTGCGAACACGTCAAATTTTTCGTAACGGTAGGAATCGATATCCCTTCAATCACTATCTCCAGCGTGCTTGCTTGAAATACCAAAAATACGTTCATGCTTTAATGCGAAACGTCGGCATCACCGTCAGCGCCAGCGCCGTCATAATTTTGGGCACAGGTGTCAGAATCAGCGCTAGCGCCAGTGTCAGCGTGAGCGCTAGCATCGGTACGAGTTGGAGCATCTGCGCAAGCGTTAGCGCGAGCATCAGCGCAATCGTACGCGACAACCGCTCGCGCCGTCATCGTCGCCATCGCAAACGTTGTCTCCAGCGCCAGCAGCAGCCGAAGTGCCTTAGGTATCGCCTGGTTCAGCATCTGCGATCATTCCTTCGCACGCTAGCGTCAACGCCAGTGCCATCCGTATTAGTGCCAGCATCAGCACCAGCACCAGCGCAGCGCGACTGTATCATCACGGTTGTGCATCAACACCTGTGCCATCAACGCCTAAGATTCGAAGCAGACGAGCGTGCACCACAACTGTCGCGCCGGCCTCAACGCCATTGCTTGCGCCATTGCCAGTGCCAGCATCAGTGTGAGTGACCTACGTGTCTCCAAATCCAGCCCCTGCGTCCTTATCTTCTCAACCGTTCCATCTGGAGTACACAATTGTTGTTAATTAATCGTCGTTATTGTGACTGTTGAAGTTAACACCTTCATCCTACGATGAAGGCTGAATGTGTTATTTAGGCCATCAATTGCAATTATCACATTTTGAGCATTCAAATCAAACCGTGCTCTAATCGTCGCCGTCATCTCACTGTTATCATCATCATTTCTATTTCACCATCATTTTTATAACCCTTGCCATTGAAAATAAACGGCTCACAATCCAACTGAAGTGGTAACAAAATCGGATTTTTCCATTCTGGAAAAACAGGGTATCAACCAATAAGCGTTTTATCACTCTTGTCTGCTTTCACTACGGTGTGAATCTAAAGCCAAGTCTACCCTTTCATCCAGCGATTACTTTACAAGGTTTTCATCATGAGACTCGGGAGTTGTCTCTCTGGCATTATCCATCGGGACATCACAATCACAAGAATTGTGATAAGTCCATCTTGCCTTGAAATGTGTAACCTTTATGAACCCGACGAAGAAGACGATGTGGACAGTATCGAAGCAGAGGAGAACAGCGTCAATGGTCGCATCTTCGACCTAAACTCTGAAAGGTTTGGTAGTAGGGAGTGGTTCGAGGTATTGGGTGGCATGATTGCGAAACTGACCAACTTGAAAAAATTGACTCTCGATGGAATCGATCCTGAGAATAGGTATCTTGAGAGATTCTGGGGTGAGGTCTGTGAAAGTAAATCACTCACTTCCTTTGCCTTTGCGAACATGAATCTTGAACACAGTGCAGACATTTTTTGTGTTCTTGGTGCGCCCAACATCAGAAAGGTAGCGTTTATCGATTGCATCCTAGATGAAGAAATAGGCTACAATTTCCGGGAATATCATGTGGACCATTATAACATTTCAACTCTACACTTTGAACGATGTCGTGTCACCAATACAAGTACCATGAAGGGAGTTGGTGACTTTGTTGGTCACCTTGTTGTCTTGCCATCACTGACCTCTGTACACTTTATTTCATGCGATTTTGATGATGAATTATCAAGCTTCCTCGTGCGATTTTTTCGCGAAGAAAGAGTTAGATTGGGGTTGGGATTAGTACAGATCAACTTGGCATAACCAGATACAGACCGTATATTACGAATATTTCGCAATCCCCCTTGATTAATATTCGTACGAATTAACAGTGTTTGTGTCATTTAGTCATTCAAACTTTCTGAGTTTCATTATAGGCCCCACCTTTACACATACATGTTGACCCTCTTAGCCATTGAACTCTACAGTTCTTATATTTTTTATTCTCCAATAGAACCACCATCACCATCAGAGACCTCTCTCCAGTTTATTCATGTGCCATTGATGTGGAACCATGAATGTGCCTTGTTCGACGTTGCATGAAGAAAGAGTTAGATATGGGATCGGATTAGTACAGATGGCTTCGATTTAACCATGTACAGAGACTGTATATCGTTGGACTTCTCCTGTTAGGGTTAAATCGAAATTACCCTTCAATTTTATTTATAACAATTAACTCTCACTGCTACTTTCAGAACATTCATCTTCGTAGTCACTACTGCTCTCCGCTAGAGACGCAGAATTTTTAGTCTTTGCTTCCATGTGTGCCCTCATTTCGTCAATCGATTGGAACGCCGTCCCCTCCATTGTATTTACATACTGAACAAGACATGCAACTGCTTCATTTGCTCTGTTGATCGACGTAACGTTTTTTTTTTTGGGCTTTGTCAATTTCTCAACTCCCTCCATCATGAAATCACTGACGACTGTCAACAATAACTCTCGAGACCTTTGTTTCATTGTGTTTGGGGCGTAGTCTTCGATGTCATCGTCTTGTTGACTCTCCCCATGAACAGCCTGCTTAGAATAATTCTTTTTATTCATCTGATATTCCCTCTGGTCATGTTTTGTCCTTTGTTGGAGTGACTGTGCAACTATGTCTTCAACATAGTCATTATCTCGTGAGAGAATTCTGTCAGCCCATTCCTGAAGAGACCTCACAACTTTATTAACACCCTTGCCTTTATTCTTTGGCATGATGTCATCGAAGGATTTCATTTTGGTAAGGTTTCTAGGTGTTGCACCTGACAAATACACATGGTTAACCCCCTTGTTGACCTGCTTGCCTGCTGGCTGTGCGATGTATCGTCCGAGATTGCTCCAGTCCGCATGTGTGCTGGTGTCTGGCTGTTTGTAGAAGTATTCTTGAAGTTGACGTAACCACGTCAATAGAACCAATGGTAAAATTCTGTTCGGCATTTTTTCAAATTTCCTTTTACTCCCCAAACTAAGCTTTGCAAAGTAACTGTTATGTTCCGTGTTGTCGAAGAGGATGTTAATCTGCGTGTCCGGTCTTTTTGTAGGATCTCTTGTTTTTTCACCGAAGTATGAAAAGAGCTGGCTCAAATCTTGCGACCATTCGTGTAGGTTACTCTGTACACCTGGATTAAGTCCGTATTTCAGTATAACTTTGACAAGCTCATACCCAATCCATGAATGGATTATGTGCTCAAACAATCCTTGATTCCCTCCTTTGTCTTCGCAATTTGTATTTTTCCGACCAATCGGACTGTTTGTTATAACCTTTGCTGCGTCGAAAACAATCCACGATAGTTCATCTGTTGGAAAAAATGATCCAAAATGGTGATTAGCGACGAAGATGTTTTAAGTCGAGATTTTCCAGAATGGAATTTTTCGGAAAAGTTGCACTCACTGAAAATGGGAATGAATTTATCTGCACCAACATCTGCGCCCAAATCAAATGTATCAAGTGCCTTAATGAGAAGATTGTTGTCGTTATTCTCCTGAAACATGAAACAAGCATTGTATAACACCACCAGGAACAGTGTAACCGGAATGACTTGATTGTTTTCAGTACATGCGTTGAGGTATTTCGGATCTTGCATTTCGATGTATCTGGAATACGCAGCATGAATAGTAACGTAAGGAGTTCTTCTCGTATAATTTCCATACCTTGCAATGAAGTTGATTAGTTTGACTTCAAGTTCGTTGCCAAGAAGCGTGTTGACACCAACGTTTTTCATTTTCGACGACAAATGATATACAAGTCCAGGAATTATTAGATACCCATTGTACATTCGTGCATCCACCTTTCTCGGACCGTTCTTGGTGGAAAGTTTTCCTATGTCAGTGGTTAAACTTTCGTACGTAATTACGTATGGAGGCGTCATTTCCGTCTGCTTACTTTCGTCTGTGCATGGTAGTGCGATGGACCTGACCCATTCTTTCCTTGCTACAGCGTCAAAGGGATTTTTTATATAGGCATCCCAGGCGTCACTTGTAATGCACGATGGGCATCCATAACAATCTACATCGTCGTCAGTGTTATTCTTGATCAGGTCTTTTTCTAAATTTGTGTCGCTCTGGGGATTGAAAATGGAGGCGTTGTCGGCATCTACTTTTGGACGGTAATTCTGATTCCTTCGTGTGTCCTTTGTGCTGTGACTCAAAGATGTGTCTAGCCATAGAGCAATATTTTTTGATATAGTTTTTGTTGCCGATCCCCGCTTAAAATTGGATATCGACTCACTATACATTTTTGCAGCGTCAATCAACTGTCCGGCATCTTTGTTGCTTGCATTCATGTCATTCCCTCGAGCTTTTGGAAAATACGCGGTAACATGAAATCCAGTGCGAAACATTGGTGCCTCGATTTCTTTAGTCATCATCATATCCAAATGTGCTGCAACAGTGGTATCCGGATCCTTGAATGATTTTATAACGCCTTCATTCTTGAAATCAGCGATCGTTAATGATCCCGGGTTGAGTTCGTTGGTTGAATGATTGAATTTAGAACACACAAGACCACCAACTATTGCCGCGTGTCGATGCATACCCTCAAAGAAACTGAACCATATGTGGTCACGTGGACTTTGTGATTTGACAAGATATAAGAGTTTATAGTATCGCTTGTAACCAACCAGAGGAGTTCCGTGTTCTTGTTGCCATTCCTGCAATAGTGTTGTCCAACAATTTTTATCGACGCGAAAATACATTAACACGTTGTCTTCACCCTCCTCCGTTGTAGCATCTGTCTTTAAGATATCTTTGAAGTCTTGGGTTGCAAACATATCATCAGTGGTTGTCGCACTCGGGAAAAGACCCCGGTTAACTGATTCATCACCAGTTATAACTGGATTCAATCGTATCAATGGTATCGTATTGTCATCTGCCTGTTAAGAGAATGGTCGTAGTGTTTTAGGTAACAGGTAGATCACGTTTGAAAATTTTCAATTTCGAGACAGTTACTTACGTGTTCGTGACACCCAACGAGTACACAAGCATCATTTCCCATATCTTCCATTGCAACCAACCCCTTTGTATCATCACTATCTTGACAAAAATTCCCCATTAAAGTGTGTACAATCTTAAGCCACGTCGTTTCATTTATAATATTGTGATTCACCGGCGCCATATAAGGTTTGAGTGTACATTTTTCTTTGTCTACTTCGAAGGACGTAAAGAACGGAAGCATGACTGGCTTAATTTCCAAGTGCACTTTATCACAGTTGTTAGTAAAATATTTCTGTTTTTTTTGGGTCGTCGATGGTGCCTTCTGTGCCGATAGAGAGACATATTTGTCAACAAAGGAACTATTGTTTCAGCAACACGCCCTTGTTGATCCAGATAAGAAGAACCCGCTTTTTCTTACCGTAGGTGACACAATCTTCTGATGCATTGGTGTATTGAAATCGTCTTGCCCACGACATCCCACACCAGCATCACTTGATTCTTTAGCACTAGATTTAAAGCTCTGTTGCAAACAAAGAACGGCAATGTTTAGTAAATGTTAGAATATCGGGTTTTTCCAGATCGGAAAAACACGATTTTCTCACCGACGGGGTAGTGTTGAGAACAGGTCGAATCATCTCATGGGACTGTTTTTTTTTAGGTTCACAACCGACATACAGCAAAGAATGGTGGTACATTAGTATTCGATCGAAGAACCCGTTATTCCAGATAGGATAATCCTGGTTTACTTACCGATTCGTTCCCTTTGTTGTCTGTCGCGTTGCCATTGTTAACGACACCGATTCCGTCCTCGGTGTTTTTCTCGTTCATCGCGCCACCTGTAGTTGTAGCACCGTCGTCGTTGCCATCTTTCGGCTTTGGTGCAGTTGGTGTTTTATCAGTCAATTGTTTTTGTTTCTTTGTCTTTGGTGTAGTAGCTTCGCCCTCCTGTCCACTGACATCGCCGCCATGTAGACCAACGTTTCCGCCCGGACCATCGTCGTCACCGTTGAGACGATCGTCGGCGCCGGTCCGATTTCGGTGTAATTTTCTCTTTGATGTATTTCCCATTGTAGGTTTTGTGTTGTGTGCGTTGTTTTGTGATGTGCGTTTGGGTGTGGCGTGGTGTTTGATGGGTGTGGTAGCGGGCTTGCGTACCCGTGTCATACTGTTCCTCCCTGTACGAAAGAACGATGCGTAACGAAGGAACTCCGTACTTTTATTCCAGATTGAAGATGATCCAGATGTCAGAATTTCTTCCACGTGCCAGAAGTCAGTCGTACCCGAAGATGATCCTGACGTCAGAAATTTGCCATCTGTTCGCTCGCCGAGCTAGTTCCGTAAAAAGAATCTTGTGTGACACCTCCTAATAGTTCAACGAAGTAATTTAAGTTCCACGTGAACTTTTACTTCAATACAGTAATCGAAAATTCGACACCATAATTAAACCAATCTTCCATCAAAAACTACATACAAATCCAACATCAGTTGCAATGAGTGCAAGAACCGTAAAAAGCCCCCCAACGAAGGCAAGAAATGGTAAGTCGTTGGCAGTGTCGACTAGTAAAAAAGTTGTCGGTTCGTCAGTGGTTGTGTCGCCTCCATCATTTTCCGCCGTGGCGACACTCTCCCCCCCATCGTCGACGAACTCGTCTGCGTCGACGTCAACGTCGTCGTTAACGGCTCCGTCAAAAGCATTCTTCAATTCTTCTACGACAAAGAAGCGACTCGTTGTAAACAACGAGACAACGTCGGGAATCAAGAAACGTCTTATTCTCGACGCCGACGAAAGTCGTACAGAGGAAAAATTAGCGGCATACGATATTGATTGGTTCAACCCATCGGCAACCTTGATAGAACATTACAAGTACACAAACGACAAGAACATTTCAGTCACACAAGATGAGCATCTCTCCTTCCTCCTATCTAAATTCGAAACGTCTGACATCAAGACTGCGTTTGCAGACACGGTCGGCAAACTCGGAAAACCCGCAAGAGATGCTTTCTATCCACTTCCCCTTCGTAGAGATAAGGTCATTCGAAATTTTCTTCTCTTAATTTACGACGGGAGGTCTATCATTGTCGACGACTCAAAAGATGGCTTCCGGTGAGCGATTTTTTTTCCGACTTTTTCCATAATGGAATAACCCGTCCATTATATAATTCACCGTATCCATGTTTCATAATAACCAATGATCAATAACACCGACTTTTTCCATTCTGGAATTTTACGTCAAAACACGTTAGGCTTTTTACCAAAAGTTTAACAATGAATGAAATCACCCAATACACCAGGAGTGAAAACTTTAAGTATTTGGTCATTGAGGCAGCACATGGGGACTATTATGGATTCAACACATTGGTGAAAAAAGAACGCGAAATTGCCATGAAAATCGTGAGTGAAGATGACGACTTCATGGTGATAGGCTGGAAAGTATCAAAAACACTTCCGGTGTGGGTCAACAACGCCAATAGCTGGATTGCTTTTTATAACGAAGAGGATGTGGACTACATGGAGGAAGAAAACGTCGAAGATTCCTACAAAGGGGTAAAAGTAGGACGTGGAAAAGATGACGAGGTAGACGATGAGAATATACCACGAAACGTTGAAGCGCTAGAACATAATAATTACGATGACGAAAAGGAAGAAAAAGAAGATGACGAAGAAGAAGAAGAAGAAGAAGAAGAAGATGACGAAAAAAAACAAAACGATGTAGGGGATGATGTGCAAGAAGACGAATTTGACGAAGAATCCGAAGCCGAGGGAGATGAGGAGTATGAGGACGAGGAAAGTGTTGATGGGGAGGACGACGAAGAGGAGGTCATTGCTCAAACATTAATCAAAAGAGCTGATCCTCTTCCTCTTCGTGGAGATGAACCATGGCAGGGAGAACCGGTTGTGGTAGACCAACATATAACACCATCCAAAAAAGGAAACGACAAAAAAGCACCCAAAAAAAGCAACGATAAGAAAGAGACCCAAACTCGCGGTCGTGACATTTTCGACAACGTCGATGAAGATGCTTCTATTTTTGCGTCCATCAACGGAGATGATCTTAAGAAGGAAGTCGCAAAGAATGTTAAGTCATCAATGAAGTCCAATACAGTCGATATTTTTATTACCGGACCGTTTCGTAACGCTAAAAAAGGCAAGAGTACTTGGATCACAGTTTTTGGTGATTATGGCTCGGCGTGGACACTCAAATCTCAATTCATCAAGGGATACATTACTGCGTTACTAAAAAGAATCAAGACATCAAACATCAACATCAGTCACACGGATTCCTTCTATGACGTCAACATTCGCAAGTATGAATATGGTAAAGAGAGTCTATGGAGGCGTAACGATCAGAATAAGACAACCAAAAGATTGTCCTTTGTGTTCACATGCGATACAGCTAACGAAACAATTGGCAAAGCGGGTTTAATCGAAGCAGTTCAGTTCTTCTTCAAGACAATGAAGAAACGTGACAGCAATCCAATCGGGCCTCTTGTTGTCGCATTTCTCAAAGAACATGCACCGTCACTTTATAACTATCTCTTGAAGAAGAAACCAAACGAAGAGTTGGTCGCGGAAAACATCACAGACGATATTGATAAACACTTCCGTGCTGGATTTATGACTCATTGGGACGATTATCTTAATCGCTGGTTGGTGGATTACGATATTATCCGTATCCTGAAGGATTATGTTGGTTACTCATCGTGGACAGATGTACCACTGAAGCAAAGGGGATTGTGTTACAAGAACTATAACCAAAATGCGACACTCCCTGAATGGGAAATTGAGCAGGAAAGATATTAACATTACGTGACTAGGGATTCAACGTATAGCGGTTGGATACAATTCAACATCAAGCTAAACACCAGACCGATATACCGTTATATTCCATATTGGAATAGTTCGACATGTTCAAACATTCCACCCGGCTGGAAACACATCAACCCAAGTACCAATTAGAGTTAACCAAAATGCGACACTCCCTGAATTGGATGTTGAGCTGGAAAGAAATTATCATTTCGTGTCAAGGGATTATACGTATAGCGGTTCATTAGACATCATCATCAAGCTAAACACAAGACAGATATACCGTCAAATTCCAAATTGGAATAGTTCGACTTTTTCAAACCTTCTACCCGGCTGGAAACACATCAAGACGAAGACCAAGCCGAGTTATCAAAGTGTTTTTTTTCTCTTATTGTTTGGAGTGTTTGCTGTAGAACTTGTTCAACGTAAAGTGTGGTGATGATTTATTTCGATACATTGTTGGTTTTCAGAATATTTTAAACAGCATTTAAATCCAGCGCCATCTAACAATGTCTATTTATGTGATTGTTTTAGACGGCAGAAATGCTCTTAGTCCTGCCGCTGTTAAAAAGCGACGACAACGTCTTCGAATGTCGCAAGAAAAAAAAGATGCTCAGAGGGTAAAGGAAAGACTTTCCAAGAATGCAAAACGTCATGTTGAAACCCAGGAAGCTTATTCTCAACGCGTGAAGATTAATTGGGAACACATAAAGAGAAAAAGACTGTTCGAGACCCAGGAGGAACGTAATCAACACAAGAAGATAAGACGGGACTGTATGGCAAAACAACGACAAACTGAAACGGAACAGCAAGGAGCTAAACGCAAGAAGACTGATCGCGAATCCAAGAGAAGAAAACGTGAAGAGGGGAGAGATTCAAGTGTGGAGGACATGTCAAAAATCATTGATCATGCAACAAAAGAAGCGAAACAATTTTTACACAGGACACAAGATCTAGGAAACCCCCATAGGCATAGGGCAATTGTGTGTATTATATGCGATCGTTTCATTATTGGTACAGAAACCATACACAAACTTACCAAGGAACACATTCGTGCACACAGTGAAAGACTTGGTATCAAAAGTTATGAAGAGTACTACCAAACCACACTAAAAACAGAGGTTAAAAGACAATACCATGTTCAAGGTCTACAAGATTTGTTACTCTCACCTCGATCAAGGAAATATCCAGATGGCTACGCCACTTGTTCAGTCTGTTACAGTGCAATGCAACCACAGATGGCATCCAAGAAAACTCCTCCAAAATTTGCCATTGCAAACGGATTTGTAATAGGATCTTTTCCACAAGAGATAAAATTCATTAACAACGAAGGACAAACAATTAGACGAAAGGTAGAAGATGTGGAACTCACAGACACATTAAAAGCAATGGTAGCACCGCTAAGACCATACGGTTGTGTATTTGCTTATTCAGGAGGTGCTCAGAAATCCCTGAGAGGCAACTATCAGATCTTCGAGATGGATCAAAACAGGCTTGGGGGGGTGATGAATCATCTCAATCAAGCGGGCATTGGCGAACATATATATTGTGTGCTGTGTGGCAGAATGACACCCGACCAAAAACAAATAATCCGCAAAAGGTCTAGAATTGACACGCAGTTGTATATTGATATTCTGACATGGTTTGTCAAGGAATCTGGTCATCCAGGTTATCTCAAAACATCCATACCAGAGGATTGCCCTCAACCTCTTTTGGTAGAGGACAACCCGACGAAAAACAACACCGATGATCCCTGTGATACGGCCTTGGAAACGAATTACGAAGGCGGAACTTATTTTTTCTCATGTGCACAAGACCCATCACAACACACTTCAGTTTATGGATCATCTGATACTTTTGCGCTGGCCTTGTTTCAGCGCTCTGCACCAACTCTGCTGGCATATGGTGGTACATATGCAAAAAATACCGACATGAAAATTGAAAATATATTGCCCTTTGCATTTCCTTTTGGTATCGGAGGACCCAAAATGCAACGAAGGGTGAAGGTTTCCCTTGAATTATGCATTCAGGTATATCTGCGACTTTCTTTGGAACAATTTATGGAAGGACCAACTATTCTCGTGATGAATCACATATTCAACAGGCAAATGTCTTACAAGACTGGAGTCATGACATGTAGATCAACTATTGATGGCATTCCACTCGGTGAAAAATTGTCGACATTATCGACAGAAGACTTTGAGCAAATCAATGACAGCAACAACGACAACCTGAATGCAACAACAAAAAGCTTTCTTAGAGCAATATCGACAACATGCAGAGCAATGGGCCATACCGAACAGGCAGCAAAAGATGCTAGACGGCGCTGTTTTGCAATGTTGGATTTTTTTGGACTCAACAGTCTATTCATGAGTACAACACCGGACGATGAATGCAGCTTTAGAGTAAGACTCTACTGCAAACCACAATATTGGGTGAGTTTCGGCGGAATATTCCAGAATGGAAAAGTCCGACATTTTTGTGACTTGAACGATACTGAATATTGATTTATTTTTTTCAGCACGGTCTACCAAGCTTAAAATGTTCGGAAGAGGACTGCCTTGCTGATTTTATGTTGCGAAGAGACACAAGAATGAAATATCCTGGTTCTTGTTCGTTGGAATTTCAAAGTATCATGCAGATACTAACAAAATGCATGCTCAGGTGGGATACAAAAACACAATCATCCAGAGGAAAAGGGATACTAGGCACGGTGGTAGCGTTTTTTGGCGCGGATGAAGAACAGGGTCGTAAAACCCTTCATCGACATTGGCAAATATGGGTTCAAGAGCTAAACCAGACTTTACGAGATTGTCTGTTTGACAGAGATGCTTCTAAGAGACTAGATGCTCGAAAAACATTCTGCCAGCATATTGACAATGTTATCAGTGCATGTTACGGACCAGTTTTAAGCATCACTCACAGATGCATCGATGGCGAGAAAAATGAACAATTCAAAGTTGATATTCCCAGGAATCTTTTCAGGGAGATGGATCCAACAGTTTTTCGTCGTGCAAGACACAAGGACTTGTACGATGAAGTCAAGGGGGGCATTATGTACTGCCCCGAATGTAAACAGAGTGTATCTACCATTGACATTGTGAACAAGGCACTACAAAGATGGAAAGATTGTTTGATCCCTGGTGATAGAGCTCAATATAACAGACCGGACACAATGATTCCACTATCAAAAGAAAGATTAGATATCGCTGCATACACTTTTGGTTATCACATGAATGGAGGATGTGCGTTAGAGAATGATCAATTTTGGGGGGATAAAAATGTCCGGGAAACATTGCTCAGGTACAGATTTGAAGAACATTCATTCAGCCATAGTGCATCGTGCTTCAAGAAAGATTGTGAATGCAGGTTTCTCTTTCCGTTCATGTCTACCGACTACACAAACATCCATGAGGACAAAGGAGACAAAGATCAAAATAACACTTCATGGTACTTTCTGGATGGGTCCATCAACACTGTATATCCATTTATGGTCCTTCCAAAACGACCCATGGGTTGTCAGTTCATAAACGCCCACAATAAGGCAATCTCCGACGTATTCAATTTTAACACCAATGTTCAAATCGGAGATGCATCGCAAGTATTCTACAGCACTTTGTATACAAGTAAATCGACACAAGATGAAGATAGCGAAAAACAAATTAGAATTGGGCGTGCTGTCATAAAACGGATAAAACGAGTATTGAGTGACAATGAGGAAGACGAGCCAAGTTTTGCAGAAGGATTGAGTAGAGTTCTCTCTGGATTGAACGCTGCAACAACCAGAAATGTCATTAGTGCAACAATGGCACATCTCATTCCTTGCAATGGCGGATCAAGATTTGTGTACTCACACACTTTTTCAGATCTGCTAGTGGGACAAATGGAGGCAACATTGCAAGGTCAAGACATCAGTGTACGCATCCGATCAAACAAACTTGACAAAAAAATTATAACCTGGCCGGACTCACTTGCTGATGATTACATACATCGACCAACAGAGAACGAATTGGACCAAATTTGTTTCTACGAAATGACCATGCGTTACAAGAAAGGATTCAACGCCTTTCGAGACAACCATGGAGTTGTAAAAAAGTATGAATTCAAGGAAACACACCCTGGACACAAATTCAGTCATTTGATACATTTGAGGTTTCCATGTATACCAAGGATTGCATTACCAAAAGGAAAACTATGTCTACTAGATGAACTTGATCTGAACTGTACCAATCCTCCCCAACACGTGGTTGTCAAACGCGAAATGTATGCAAAAATAGCACTTTTGATGTTTTACCCGTTCCGACAATTGAATGACCTCAGATACAATGGCAGCTATTGGAGACTGTTCCATAATGAACTCAAAATACACATAAATAAAGGAAACACCGTATTCTGGAAGAAAGGGTTTGAAATACTCCAAAATATACAAGACAGATCAACATTGCAAAATCACGTAAAACGTGCAAGAGATCCAATCTCGATGAACACCAAAATTGAAATACCAAATGGTGCCAATGGCGTACCAGCCAAATCCATGCCAGGAAATAGTACTATATGCGACATATTGGACATGAATAAACAACTGAAGTAAGTAACACACCCCCAAAACCGGATTTTTCCTAAATGGAAAAACCTGACATTTTGAGCCGAAACTCAACACATCCCAAAGACCGGAATATTCCTAATTGGAAAATTCCGTTTTGTTCTCAACAACACATCTAGGAGGAGTGAAACACTGATCATTTTCGTTTTCTGTTTTCATTCCGTTACAGAAATGACGATTGGAGCAATGACGATGAAAGTGATTCAGACTTTGACAACATGCATGAATATGATGAATACTCACATTATGAAATCATAAATCGATGCAACTTTGGCTCCAAACATCTCATCAATGCACGGCTATTCACTCAAACATGCCTACAACACCAACCGGACTCAACTACGCGAGATGTTACACCCCTATGTTTAAATTCAACAAATGACGATAGTGATCAGAAGACAGAGGAATCATTTAAAACATTCCCCACTATGTTAAGACTGATCAATGGGACTTTGGTAGGTTGTATGAAATACAGCGACCTATATAATGAGTTAGAAGACAATGAAGACTCGTCCTCCACGAATAGTCATACGTACGAAGGCGACATAGACCATAGCATGAAAAAATTGCAACACAAAATACCAACATTAACCCAAATAGCACGAAAAGTGGCAAGGCTTGAGAAGACACAATTGGATGAAAAACAATATATTGCATATGAGATGATAGCCTGCACATTCCTTCTTGGATTAGTCAACGATGGAAGTGATAAGAATACAAAATTAGGCTCATATCTACAACAAACCTTGGAGATTGCTTCTAGCACGGATGCCACCAATATTATTAAAAAATTGAAAGCAAGAGGTGGTAGAGACCAACTCCTTATGTTTCTCACCGGGCCCGCAGGTTCGGGAAAAAGCACTTCCATGAAAATTGCACAACAATTTTGTTACGAGTTTTGTATAGCGGTGGGCATAATGTGGAGTGACAAAACATTCATTTTTACTGCTTACACAGGTTCAGCAGCATCACTTTTTGGTGGCGTTACAATTTCCAAGGCTGCGTTTCTCAACCAACGCAAACAACTAAGCGTTGATGATAGGAATGAATGGCAGGATGTACGAATTGTGGTGATTGATGAGGTATCATTCATGAGTGATACTATCTTTAAAACACTTGACACGAAACTGAAGGAAATAAAAAATCGAAGTCAACCTTTTGGAGGATTTTCAATAATATTTGCCGGAGACTTCCGACAGCTTGAACCCATTGGTGTCAATGACACTGAACTCCTCTTCTCGAGTCTCTCGAGCAAACATTGGGAAAACTGCATTAATGCTGTAATCATTTTGGACAATGAACATCGCTTTAAAGAGGATCCCGAATATGGACAAATGCTAAAAAGAATGTGGAGTGGTGATTTAACAAAGGAAGACCGAATGAGAATAAATTCGAGGGTACTTGGTTCATCTGGTGTTGAACTTCCACCTAAGTTTGAAGGTAAGTAGATACACCCACAGACACACCCACAACAATATTTCGCAGCTTCGCCATGTTTTTCCATTTCGGAAAAGTTCGACATTTTTGAACGTTTTCCAGTATGGAAAAACCCGTAGATTCTACACCCATTCCAGATTGAAATGAACTGTTTCGACTCATGCAATGTAAATAACTCCTCCTCTCTCTACTTTCCAAGGAGACGCGTGTTATGCATGCCCAACAAACAAAGAACGAAATTCCATCCAAGCAGCAATTTTCCAGAAACATATACAAGCAACACACCCAAATATAACGTCCAATGAAATGCCACCTGAACACACTCTGATTATTGAAGGAAATATAACCAGCTCTATATCAAACACAACACAACAACGAATCGACAGACATTTAAGACATCGCATAATTACAACCTGTGGGGATGCAAACGTAATGATGGGCAGTAAACACATTGATCCGGCTTTGTGTATATATATCGGTGCATATCTAATATGTATTGACAACAAGCATTTATCAGAGAAAGTTCCTCGGGGAAATGGAACGTTATGCCGAGTTCTGGGCGTCAAGCTTGACGAAAATGCGCAAAGTTACAAATGTAAAAATTATTATGGGAAAAAAGTGTGGACAGTCAACGCAGTTGATGTTAAGTGGGTTGAATGTGAGCATGTGAACAAAACAAGTTTCCGCACACAATTGGAATCGAAAATAAAAGAATTGAGAAGCCAGTTGGCTTTGACTCCAAACAATCACAAAATAGACAAGGAAACGATCAAATCCAAGTTTGATGACCTAAACAATAAGTTGGCAAAAGAAACGACTAGTCGAAAATTCAAACTTGAACCAGAACATTTTACACCTGAAGTGACTGTTAAGCACTACCAAACATCTTCAAAAAAGGTTGCCTTCCGATGTCGAATGAAACAAATTCCGGCAAATAGCAACGACGCAACAACCGGACACAAATTACAGGGGATGTCGAAAGATGCTATTATTGTGTCATCATGGCCAACAGGAGGCCTGGCAGCAATGTTCAAAAATTGGGAGTATGTCGTCCTATCACGAGTCCGAACGTTATCCGGACTGTACCTGATCAAACCAATTGACATGGACAAATCATTCCAGCCATCTCCCCAACTAGCATCATACATGGACAGAATAAGAAAGTTTGAGAAGGACATGCTGGAGAAACGGAAACAAGCAATATCCAAAACATTAGCCCCATATGTATGATATGATTGTATGAAATAACCAAATTTTCAAAAATACCCCATGACTTTCCTAACTCCAAAAATAGTAATCAACACCCCAATCGTTATTACCAGGGGGATGGACACATTCACAGACACATATATATATTCCAGATTCAGGGATAAGCTCTCACTCCTTTGGGAGCTCATAGAATAATTCGAAATTTTGTAACTTTGAAACGAAACTAAACTCACCCCAACACCGGAATTTTCATAAATGGAAAAACATGGCATTTTTCATAAGTCGAACTTTTGAAAATTTGAAACGAAACTAAACTCACCCCAAAACCGGAGTTTTCATAAATGGAAAAACATGGCTTTTTTCTTTTTTCTCCTCTACTTAGGACAAGCGAAATCCATTACAGGAAATAGTGCTATAGGTGACATATTGGACATGAATAAACAACTGTTGAAGTAAGTAACATTGAGTATCAAACCGGA
>Ga0082207_1000780_pt1 | contig 17110 bp, 15 predicted proteins | sample LakMenEpi10Aug09_FD_71540 | JGI IMG/M metagenome (GOLD analysis project Ga0082207, IMG submission 71540)
CGGCGCCGCGCCCGCCGCCTCGCGCCGCGCCCTCCCCCCCCTGCCACTCGATACAGGATGCCTCGGCGCAGGCGCGAGCACAGGCTGCACAGTGTCTTGCCCTCGGGCACCAGTCGCTTGACGATGGAATAGGTGTCCTGGTTTTCGATGTGGAAGGGCACGCCGACCTTGCCGAGGTAATCGGGCAGCACGTGCTCGGGAAAGCCGGGCTGTTTCTGGTCGAGGTTGACCGCGATGAGGTCGAACTCGATGGGCGCGCGCTGGCGCAGGTTCATGAGGATGTCGAGCAGGGCGTAGCTGTCCTTGCCGCCTGAAAGGCACACCATCACCTTGTCGCCTGCTTCGATCATGTTGAAGTCGGCGATCGCCTGCCCCACCTGACGGTGCAGCCGCTTGCTGAGCTTGTTCGACTCGAATTCCGCCTTGGCCGTGGCCCTCTGGCGCGCGGCAGCTTCCGTCTGGCCCGGCGAATCCTGGCGCAAGGGCGTGTCGGTCGTCATGTTCACTTGCTGTCCTTCATGCCGAAGACCTCGACACCCACCGCGTCGCAGTCGGGGTAGACATCCGGCTTTTCGGTGCTGACCCGTGCGGCCCGCACATGGGGGTGGGCCAGCATCAGGTGCAGCACTTCGTCGACCAGTGTCTCCTGCAGGTGGATGTGTCCCTTGGATACCCGCTGCGCGATGGTGCGGCGGATGAAATCGTAGTCCACCACTTCGTCGAGCTTATCGGCCTGCGGGGTGGACAGCGACAGCGGAACATACAGCTCCACGTTGATGAGCACGCGCTGTTCACCGCGCTTTTCGAAGTCGTGCACGCCGATATTGATCCAAACCTCGTAGTTGCGCAGGAACAGACGCCGGCAATCCATGAGTGCGGGGTGAGACAGCAAGGTTTGCATGGGCGGGCTTGGTGGGTTGATGGGTTGGCGGGTTGGCGGTGGTGAGGTGAAAGGGCGGGGCCGGACGGTGGGCTTGGGATTCAGGCGGCAGCGCCGACAGGATCGCCACCTTGAGCCTGGGGTGACGCAGGCGTGAGGAACAGCACGTCGCGCGATTGAGCCGCCAGGTGCTGGCCACCGTCAACCAGCAGGGTGGTTCCGGTGATGGCCGGTGCCTTGAGCAGGAAGGCCACTGCCTGCGCAATGTCCTGGGGTGTGGAGGAGCGCCCCAGTGGGGTCATGGTGTGCGCTTGCTCAAAGCCCTGTTCGCTCATCGGCCCCGACACCAAGGTGACCCCTGGTGCGACACCACACACCCTGACCGTGGGCGCCAGCGCCTGGGCCAGCACGGTGTTGGCCGATTCCAGCGCCGCTTTGGACAGGGTGTAGGACAGGTAGTCGGGATTGGGGTTCCAGAGTTTCTGGTCGAGCAAGTTGACCACGCAGCCGCGCGCGCCGGGCCGGCCTTGCAGGTGCGCGTGCAGGCATTGGGCCAGAAGGACCGGGGCGGCGGTATTGGCGCACAGGTGTCGTTGCAAGGCTTCGTAGCTAAAGGAGGCGATGTCGTCGTATTCGAAAAGCGAGGCGTTGTTCACGACGGCGTCCCAGCGCCCAAAGGCGCGAACCACACCGCCGGCCAAGGACCGGGTTTGCGATTCATCGCTGAGGTCGGCCGACAGAAGGTGGACCTGGGTGCCGCCACGGGCCAGCTCCGCGGCCAGCGCCTGCGCCTGTTCCCCGGACTGACGATGGTGCAGGGCCAACGCCCAGCCCTGGGCGGCCAGTTCCAAGGCGATGGCCCGACCGATGCGGCGAGCCGCGCCCGTGATCAAGGCCACGGGGCGTTGCGAATCGGCTTCAGGGGTGGAGGACATGTTCGTGCATCGGAAGGCGCCTTCCTACAATCAAGCCCATGCACACACCGACTCCGGGCGCGCAGGCAGCGCTTGGCGAATTATCGGCGCTGGCGCCCAACCCCCTGGCGCAGCGCATCCGAAAAGCCATCATCGACGACGGTGGATGGTGGTCCTTCGAGCGGTTTATGTCGGCGGCCCTCTACACGCCCGGTATGGGCTACTACAGCGGTGAGCGCTTGCCTTTCGGGCTGATGCCCAGTGGGCAGGCAGGACGCCAGGGTGCCGAAGGCGGCAGTGACTTTGTCACTGCGCCTGAGCTATCGCCCTTGTTCGGACGCGCCTTGGCGGTGCAGATTCGGCAGGCCTTGGCCGCGACCGGTACGCAGCAGGTGTGCGAGTTTGGTGCGGGCTCTGGCGCGCTGGCTGAGCAGTTGCTGCAGGCACTGGGCGACGCGGTGCAGCGCTATTCGATCATCGACCTGAGCGGCACGCTGCGACAGCGGCAGGCCCAGCGACTGGCGCGCTTCGGAGACCGCGTGCAGTGGATGGACACCTGGCCCGACACCTTGGAGGCGGTGGTGGTGGGCAACGAAGTCTTGGACGCGATGCCCGTGATGCTGCTGCATTGGGATGGCCGTTGTTGGTGGGAGCGCGGTGTGGCCGTGCGGGCGACGGTCGATGGCGAGCCGCCGCAATCGACGCAATCGCCACCTGAGCCCTTCGTGTGGCAGGACCGACCCACGAACGCGCGGCCCCCGGTGAACGGGCACGCTCCCCCGCCGGAACAGGACGCGTCCTTGCAGTGGGCGCAGCGGTTCGTGCCGGGCACGGTGGTGGAGGTTCACCCCCAGGCGGAGGCCTTCATGTGCAGTCTGGCGCGCCGTCTGGTGCGTGGTGCGGCCTTCTTTGTCGACTACGGATTCCCTGAGCACGAGTACTACCACCCGCAGCGCACGGGCGGAACCCTGATGTGCCACCGGGCGCACCGCTCGGATGCCGACCCCTTGAGCGAGGTGGGGCTCAAGGACATCACGGCCCACGTGAACTTCACCGGCGCGGCCTTGGCAGCGCAGGATGCGGGCTTGTGCGTGCTGGGCTACACCAGCCAGGCGCACTTCCTGATGAACTGCGGACTGGTGGATCTGATGGCCGACGCGGGCGTGGGGCAGCGCGCGAATGCGGCCAAGTTGATCACCGAGCACGAGATGGGCGAGCTGTTCAAGGTGCTGGGCGTGGCCGCCGGTGATGGTTTCGAGGCCTTGGGGTTCGCCAAGGGCGATCGCTCGCACACCCTATAGGCGCAAGCATGTTGCGTTGGGCTCTGGTGATTCTGCTGGCGCTGGTGCTCATCAGCTGGGCGCAGCCTCTCTTGCAGCGATTGGGTTTGGGCCGGCTGCCCGGGGACTTTCGATTTCGGCTGTTTGGGCGGGAGTGGTACGTGCCGCTGGCTTCCACGCTGGTGCTCAGCTTCGTGGTGTCCCTGCTGATGAAGGCGTTCTGAGGCCGAGCGCTGCGATGCGCGCTTCGTGAATGCGCTGGCCGATCGCGGGGCCGCGTAGGCCTTCGGCGGCGGCCTGTTGAGCCAAGGCGGCGGTGTCGATGGCACTGGCCTGGGCGTGAGCCTGCAGCAGCCTTCTTGCCTGAGGGTAGTCGCTGGACTCACGGCCCAGGCGACCGCGTGCATCGCATTGGCAGGCCTGCAGGATGAGGGGAAGACGATCTGGCCGGCGCCAGGCGTCCAAGCGGTCAAGCAGGCGGATCGTGGCCGCGGCCGAGAGGCCCAGACTGCTGTGGATATTCCCGTGCTCTCGAGCCACGACCTCGGCCAGTTCGCGGCATTCCTGCGGAACGCGCAGCCGCTGGCACAGTTGCCCCAGCAACTTCACGCTGCGGCCCTCATGGCCCAGGTGTCGCGGCCATTCGCTGGGCGGGGTGGTGCCCTTGCCCAGATCGTGGCACAGGGCCGCGAACCGCACGGCCAGCGTGGCCTGTGCGTCGGCCGTGGCGTCCAGCACCATCATGAGGTGCACGCCGGTATCGATTTCGGGATGGTGCTCGGCCGGCTGGGGCACGCCCCACAGGCGGTCGACCTCCGGCACCAGGCGCTGCAGCGCCCCGCAGGCGCGCAGCACCTCGAACAAGCGGCTCGGACGCGGCTCCATGAGGCCGCGCGAGAGTTCCTGCCACACCCGTTCGGCCACCAGTGCGTCGACCTCCCCTTGCTGCACCATGCGCCGACACAGCGCCAGGGTTTCGTGGGCCACGGTGAAGTCAGGCCAACGCGCGGCAAAGCGGGCCAGGCGCAGGATGCGAACCGGGTCTTCGGCGAAGGCCTCGCTGATGTGCCGCAGGGTCTTGGCCTGCAGGTCGGCCTGGCCGCCACACGGGTCGATCAGGGTCCCGTCCTCGTCTTGTGCGATGGCGTTGATGGTGAGGTCGCGCCGGCGCAGGTCCTGTTCCAAGGTGACGGAGGGATCGGCATGGAATTCAAAGCCGTGATAGCCGCGTGCGGTCTTGCGCTCGGTGCGGGCCAGGGCCACTTCCTCACGCGTCTGCGGGTGCAGGAAGACGGGGAATTCGCGTCCCACGGGGACATACCCTTCGCGGGCGAGATCTTCAGCACGGGCACCCACGACCACCCAATCGCGGTCACCGGGGAGGCGTCCCATCAAGTGGTCGCGTACGGCCCCACCCACCAGGTACTGGCGCCAGCCTGCGGCGTGTTTGTGGGGCGTGGCCATGGAGAGCCAAGGGCTAACGACGGCCCGAGCGGGCGCGCAGACCATCCAGCCGCGCGCAGCCTTGGCCCTGGGCCAGGTAGGTCGGGCCGATGGCCCGCAGCGACGCGGGCGTGATGCCGATGTCGGTCAGCCCGGGCACGGCGCCGCTGGCCACATTGGGCACCCGCATGGAGGCCAGGTTGTCACGCGACATCAGGGGCTCGCCCGGCAGGGCCTCCATGGCCAGGGCCTGCAGGGTAGCCAAAGGCCCGGGTAGGGCAATGATTGGGCGAGGGTGCCCACTCCACTGACCGGCCAGGCGCACCAGATCGGCCAATGTCAGCACCTCGGGGCCCGCGCACTCCATCAAGGCAGGCGTGCGCTGGGGCTGTGCCAGGGCGTGCACGATGGCCCGGGCCACGTCCTCCACCCAAACCGGTTGGAAGGAGGCCTCGGCGCCCGCCAGTGGTACCACTGGGGCCAGGGCCTGCAGTTGGGCGAAGGTGTTGAGGAAGCGGTCGCGCGCTCCAAAGATCACCGATGGGCGCAGGACGGTGAGGGCATCGCCCAACTCTTGCAGGGCCGCTTCGCCGGCGGCCTTGCTGCGCAGGTAGTTCGAGGGCGCTTGGGCCTCCACGCCCAGGGCGCTGACGTGAACCACGCGGCTGACCTTCGCGGCGCGGGCGGCCCGTGCCAACGACTGCGGCAAGGCCACATGTGCATGCTCGAACGCCTGTGGGGTGCCCTGCAGGATGGCCACCAGGTTCACCACGGCATCGCAGCCGTCCACCAAGCCTTGCAGCGTATCCGGGTCGTGCACATCGGCCTGTACCACCACCACACCGGGCAGGTGTCGGATGGCGTTCGCACGTGCGGCTCGGCGCGTGGGGACCAGCAGGGTGCTGCCGCCGGGCATCGCGCGGGTCCACTGTTCACAGAAGGACTGACCGACAAAGCCGGTGCCGCCTAGCACCAGCACGCGACGGGGCATTGGACTGACCGCGCGGCCGACGGGGTGCGATGTGGGCGCTGTGTTCAAGGGATCTCCCGATCTGGGCTCGGGGCGCTGGCTTCGCGCGGGCCGATGTGGCTGCCCAAGCGCGCCTTCAATGAGGCGTTGGCCTGGCCCATCAGGGCGGCATACAGGGTGGCGTTGGACAGCACCTTCTTCACGTAGTCGCGCGTTTCGTTGAAGGGGATCGACTCCGCCCAGGCCGCCGCTTCGATGGCAGGCCCCTCACGCCAACGGCGCGGCCGACTGGGCCCGGCGTTGTAGGCCGCGGCGGCCATGGCCTGCGAGCCGCCGAAGTCATCCAGCACGATCTTCAGGTAGGCCGTACCGATGCGCAGGTTGGCGTCACGGTCGGTGATCATTTCCGGCTTGAAGGGCAGGCCGATACGCTTGGCGGTCCACTTGGCGGTGGCCGGCATCACCTGCATCAGACCCGAGGCACCCACATGCGAGCGGGCATCGGTGATGAAGCGCGACTCCTGCCGGATCAGGCCGTACACATACGCCGGGTCGACGCCGATCTCGCCGGTCTTGGCCAGTACGTCGCGTCGAAACGGTGTGGGAAAACGCTGCTCGAGGTCGATCTCCTGGCGCGTGCGGTCGCTGGTGTTGATGCAGCGGTCCCAGATCTCGCGCTCACAGGCCCGATCGGCCGCAGCCAGCAGCTCGCGGTCGTTCATGCCGCGCAGGCTGAAGTTCCATTCGCGTGCGCCTTCGCTGCGCAGGCCCAGTGCCAGCAGGCGAAGCGCACGGGTGAGCCCAGGATGCTGCAGCGCCGCGTCTCGTTCAGCGGTGCTGGGGCGCATCGGCTTGGGCGGAAGCGTGAGGCCTTGCCCCAGTTCTTCGAGGGCCAGCTTGCCGTAGAAGTTCAGCGGTGAGGCGATGCGTTGCAGCACCTGTTGCGCTTCCTCTCGCTGTGCTTGGCCATCAGGCCCACTGCGCGCGGTCTGCAACAGCGCACGCGCGCGCCAGAACTGCCAGGCGGGGTCTCTTTGCTCGCGCTCGCTCATGGCGTCCACCGCGCGCAGAATCAACCGTGTGGACAGCGCATCGGCCGCGCGCAGCGAGCTTCGAACGCCCCAGGCCAGGGTCTCGTCGGACCATTGGGTGGGTTTGCCTGCTCGGTCGGCGGCTTCCCATGCGCGGCGGTAGTGCAGTGAGGCCTCAGGCAGGCCCTTGAAGCCCGCCTGCCGTCCGATTTGCGCCCAAGCCCAGGCCTGCCAGTCGGCCGGCATCTGCCGCGCCCAACGGTCTTCCAAGCGCTTGGCAGCGTCTTGGGGCGCGTCCTGCGCGCGGCGCGCCAGGGCAAGTGCAGCCAGCGCGCCGGCATGGGAGGCCGGCCAACCCCGCTTGGCATCCAAGGCCTTGGTGGCGTTGTCGGTGATCTCCGCGATGGCCTTCTCCACTGCCGTGCCCAGGGACTCTGCCGTTTGGCGGGCAACCTTCGGTCGATTGGTTTCAATGGCCATCTGCAGCTTGCGCCACGCCGCATCGGTGCCCAGCACCTTGGCCTGAATGAGCGTGCGGCCCATCAACCGGCAGCCGTCATCGGCTTCGCGTTGGGCCAGCCAGGCGGCCAATGCGCGTTCGCGCAGGTCGCCGGCGTGTTGGGATGCGCGCCCCAATTCGTGTTCCGCCAGGATCGAGTAGCAGGTCACCTCGCGGTCATCGTTCATCTTGAAGCGCGGCATATCCTGCGCGAAGTCCGTCCACGCGCGCCGGCGGCCCAGTTCAAGCAGCCAGTCGTTGCGCAGGCGGTCTTCCACATAGCTGCCGGGCCAGCGCTGGTAAAAGCGCTCCACCTCGGCGGTGCCCACTTCGCCCAGCCGCAGGCCCAGGTGCCAATAGTCCACCCATGGCGCCAGCGGGTGGCCCTGACGCTGCGCCGTGTCGCGCAGGGTTTCCAGTCGTGACTTGTCGCGGCGCTTGAGGGCCTCTCGGGCGTCCTGGATCAGGGCCTCTTGCGTGGGCAGTTCCAGGCTTGCGTGGCTTGGGTTGGTGGCTGCGGCAGGCCACATCGTCGACAATCCCAGGGTAAGGGCGATTGCCGCGGCCCAGGGTGTACCGGCGCGGTTGGAGTTCTTGGAAAGCGGGTTGCCGTGGGGCGGTGGTTTTCGGTCCGACATGGTGCTCAAGTTTGCACGAGGAAACGGGTGACTGGCCAATGGATTTCAAACTCGACCCTACCCGTGACAAGTCGTTGCTGCGCCGGCAGTTGCAGGCCGAGCGCCAAACCATGGTCGATCGCCTGCTGCGCGCCGAGCAATTGCAGGAGGTGCTGCGGGTGTGGCTGCTCGGGCGCTCGGAAGTGGCCATCGGCGCCTACTGGCCCATCAAGGGTGAGTTTGATGCCCTGCCGGCGCTTTTCCGCTGGTCGGAGGCCGACGGCCAGCGCATCATCGGCCTGCCGGTGATCCTGCGCGAGAACAAGCAGCTGCGCTTTCATGCCTGGTGGCCGGGTTGCCCCATGGAAGAGGACGCCTACGGCATTCCCAAGCCCAAGGACACGCCGCAGTTCGAGCCTGAGTTGCTGCTGGTGCCTTGCGTGGGCTATGGACCTCGGGGCTTTCGCCTTGGGTATGGCGGCGGTTTCTACGACCGCACGCTGGCCGAGCTGAGACCCAAGCCGGTGACCGTGGGCTTGGCCTACTCGATGGGGCATGTGCCCTGGCTGCAGCCCGAGCCGCACGATGTGCCCTTGGATGTGATCCTCACCGAAGAGGGCATCGCCTGGCAGCGCCCGGACTGAACGGCGCGTGCGGGTGCCTGGCAGCCCCGGCCCGATTGAGCGGGCCGTGAACCTGACCCCTAGCGGGACCTCAGCCCCTGGCAGATGTTCATCACCGCCGCGCTTTGGTTCATCGTGTAGAAGTGCAGCGAGGGCACGCCCGCGGTGCGCAGCTGGTCGCAAAGGTCGGTGATCACGTCAAGGCCAAAGGCCTTGATGCTGGCTGTGTCGTCACCGAAAGATTGCAGGCGCAGCCGCATCCAGCGCGGGATCTCGGTGCCGCAGTTGTCGGCGAAGCGGATGATGCCGCTGCTGTTGGTGATGGGCATGATGCCCGGCACGATGGGGATGTCCACGCCCAATGCATAGGCCTCGTCCACGAATCGGAAGTAGGCGTCGGTGTTGAAGAACATCTGCGTGATGGCCGAGTTCGCGCCGGCCTTGACCTTGGCGGCGAAGGCCTGGAGGTCGTCCTGCGGCGTGCGGGCCTGCGGGTGCATTTCCGGGTAGGCCCCCACCTCGATGTGGAAATGGTTGCCGGTTTCCTCTCGGATGAAGCTGACCAGGTCACTGGCATACCGGAACTCGCCGAAGCTGCCGTAGCCGCTGGGCAAGTCGCCTCGCAGGGCCACGATTCGGTGGATGCCGGCTGCCTTGAACTGCGCGAGCTTGTCGCGAATGGAAGCGCGTGTGGCCCCGATGCAGCTGAAGTGCGGCGCAGCTTCATGGCCTTCGGCCAGGATGGCCTGCACGGTTTGCAGCGTGCCGTCTTGGGTCGAGCCGCCGGCGCCGTAGGTGACCGAGCAGAACTCGGGCCGCAGAGCGTAGAGCTCTTGCCGGACCGTGGCGAGCTTGGCAACGCCTTCTTCCGTCTTCGGCGGGAAGAACTCAAGGCTCAGGGGCAGGCCGATGGGCGAGGCGGTGGTGGTGGAGGACATGGTGTGTAGGGTCAGGGGTGTTCGCTGATTCGGGTCGCTGCTGTGGCGCCGGTGAGCGCCTGTTCGTGCGTCATGCGATGGCGTGACTCAGAAGGGTGAAGAACTCGCGGTTGCCGTCGCCACCGGCGATCGGGCTGTCGATCCAGTCCAGAACGTTCAGGTGCAGTTGTGAAGCCGCAGTCCGCAGCCGTTGTTCGACAAGCGCGTGGGACGAAGCGTCCTTTACCAGACCGTTCTTGCCGATGTACTGCGGCTGTAGTTCGAACTGGGGCTTGACCAGCATGAGCATTCGGCCCGAGCCATGGAGCAGTGGCACGAGCGCTGGCCACACCAGGGTTTGGGAGATGAAGGACAGATCGCCGACGATGAGATCGAACCCCCCGCTGGGGCAGGCCGTGCCCAACACGGAACGGCTGAGTTCGCGTGCATTGAGCCCCTCGAGAGCCAGCACACGGGGGTCTGCACGCAGGCGCGGCGCAAGTTGCCCATGCCCCACGTCCACCCCCACGACCCGACTCGCGCCGCGCGCGAGCAGCACATCGGTGAAGCCGCCGGTGCTTTGGCCCACATCCAGTGCCACGAGCCCCGATACATCCAAGGCCAGTGCCGCGAGCGCGCCTTCCAACTTGAGCCCCGCGCGAGACGCCCAGCGCAGTTCGGCATCGTCGGTGACCTGCAGTTCGCAGCCCTCGGGGAGTTCATCACCGGACTTGCGGGGACACGCCCAATCGGGGAAGCGCGCGCTGCGCCAACGGACCGCGCCCTGCGCGATCAAGCGCTGCGCAGCAGACCGCGTGGTGGCCAGGCCGCGTTCGACGAGCATCAGGTCGGCGCGCATGGTGACTCCCAGGTAGGGCCCCACCGTTGCGGATGAAGCCCTACCCTTGTGCCGATCAATACCGGTAGGTATCGGCCTTGTACGGGCCTTCCTTCTTCACGCCGATGTAGGCGGCCTGCTCGTCGGTGAGTTCGGTGAGCATGGCGCCGACCTTCTTCAGATGCAGGCGGGCCACCTTTTCGTCCAGGTGCTTGGGCAGCACGTAGACCTTGCCGTTCTCGTAGTTGTCCTTCTTGGTGAAGAGCTCGATCTGGGCAATCGTTTGGTTGGCGAAGGACGAGGACATCACGAAGCTGGGATGGCCGGTGGCGCAGCCCAGGTTCACCAGGCGGCCCTTGGCCAGCAGGATGATCTTCTTGCTGGGCTTGGATCCTTCTGCCGGGAAGATGACGTGATCAACCTGGGGCTTGATCTCGTCCCACTGAAGCTTCTCCAGCGAGGCGACGTCGATCTCGTTGTCGAAGTGGCCGATGTTGCAGACGATGGCCTCGTCCTTCATGGCAGCCATGTGCTCGTAGCGGATCACGTTCTTGTTGCCGGTGGCCGAGACGAAGATATCGGCCTTGTCGGCGGCGTATTCCATCGTCACGACCTTGTAGCCTTCCATGGCGGCCTGCAGGGCATTGATGGGGTCGATCTCGGTGACCCACACCTGTGCCGACAGCGCGCGCAGGGCCTGGGCCGAGCCCTTGCCCACGTCGCCGTAGCCGGCCACCACGGCCACCTTGCCGGCGATCATGACGTCGGTGGCGCGCTTGATGGAGTCGACCAGCGATTCACGGCAGCCATAGAGGTTGTCGAACTTGCTCTTGGTGACGCTGTCGTTGACGTTGATGGCGCGGAACTGCAGCGTGCCCTTGGCCGACATCTCGTTCAGACGCAGCACGCCGGTGGTGGTCTCTTCGGTCACGCCGATGATCTGCGCGGCCTTGCGGGTGTACCAGTTGGGATCCTGCGCGAGCTTGGCCTTGATGGCGTTGAACAGGCAGGTTTCCTCTTCGCTCGTCGGGTTGGCGATGACGGACAGGTCCTTCTCGGCGCGTTGGCCCAGGTGCATCAGCAGCGTGGCGTCACCGCCGTCGTCCAGGATCATGTTCGGGCCTTCGGCGGCCGAGCCCTTGGGGCCGAATTCAAAGATGCGGTGGGTGTAGTCCCAGTAGTCGTCCAACGTTTCGCCCTTGTAGGCGAAGACGGGCGTGCCCTTGACGACCAAGGCCGCAGCGGCGTGGTCCTGCGTGGAGAAGATGTTGCACGAAGCCCAGCGCACATCGGCGCCCAGGGCCTGCAGCGTCTCGACCAGCACGGCTGTCTGGATGGTCATGTGCAGCGAGCCGGTGATGCGCGCGCCCTTCAGGGGCTGTGCCTTGGCGAATTCTTCGCGAATGGCCATCAGACCGGGCATTTCGGTCTCGGCGATCTTGATTTCCTTGCGGCCCCACTCGGCCAGGGAAAGGTCGGCAACGATGTAATCGTTGTCCTTGAGGGGTTTGACGACTGCGTTCATGACTCTTTGCTCCGAAAAATGAAAGTTGGAGCCTGCTGCGTGCGCCGCCGGAACGTGGCGCGCAAGGAGAGTCGTTGAAGGGTTCGGCTCGCCGTGCACGCCCGTATGAACGGGCCGAAGCAGGGTGAGCGCGGTTGGACACGGTTCCGAGCCTGGGACGACTTTCGTGTGGACACACACGAGCGTCTCGCAGCGCTCCTCGGAAGGCGTTAGCAGTTTACCCGAGCGCCCATTGCCGGGTGGGAGGGATGACATGCGACACTGGGTCGAAGGGGCATTCCTGGCGACATGGTTCAGGCGGTGCATGCATGCCGCCCGGCGTGAGGAGGGTTCAATGAAGTCGGATTCCGGGGAAGGTGCGGGCCTGCTGTACACGGCCATGGGCCTGGCCCTGGCTTCGGCCGTCTCCTTGGGCCTGGCCCGCTTTGCCTACGCGCTGCTGCTGCCGGCGATGCGGGCCGACTTGGACTGGAGCTATGCCACGGCTGGCGCCATGAACACGGTCAATGCGGCGGGTTATCTGGCTGGTGCCTTGATGTTGCCGCGGTGGCAGGCCCGGTTCGATGGCTGGCACGTGGTGGTGGCCGGCGGCGTGGGCGCCTGTGTGACGCTGCTGCTTCATGGCCTGGTGCGATCGGAAGAGGCGCTCTTCGCGCTGCGCTTTGCCAGCGGGGTGGCCAGCGCGGCCAGCTTTGCCGGTGGGGGCTTGTTGGCGGCGTCGCTGGCCCAGCGGCCCGGCGGTGCACAGCGTTCCGGCCTCATCCTGGGCATCTATTACGGCGGAACGGGCTTGGGCATCGTGGCCTGTTCGTTGATGGTGCCCTGGGCGATGGGGCCCGAGGGGGCCGCAGCCTTGGGCGCGTGGGTGGCTGGGTCCCTGGGCACAGCGGCCCCGGCCGACTGGCAGCGGGCCTGGGTGGTGCTGGCGGCACTGGCCCTGTTGGCCAACCTGGGTATGTTGATCATGACGCGCGGCATGAAGAGCCCACCGGTGCCGGCCGCGCTGCGCGAGCCTGCACCCCTGCGCGCGCTGATGTTTGGTTTGTTGGGCTATCTGTGCTTCGGCCTGGGCTACATCGGCTACATGACCTTCATCATCACCTTGCTGCGAGAGCAGGGCCTGAGTGCGCCGGTGCTCACAGCTTTCTATGTGCTGCTGGGCGTGGGCGTGGTGGCCTCTTCATGGCTGTGGGCCGGTCTGCTTCAGCGGCACCGGGGCGGTCGGCCGATGGCCACGCTCAACGGCCTGTTGGCGCTGGCCACGGTCTTGCCCGTGCTGAGTGCGCATCCGGTCGCGGTATTCGTGTCGGGGGCCCTGTTCGGCAGCGTGTTCCTGTCGGTGGTGGCCTCGACCACCGCGCTGGTGCGCCACAACTGCGTGAAGGCGGCCTGGCCTTCGGGGATTGCGGCCTTCACCATCATCTTTGCGGTTGGACAGATCGTGGGACCGGTGCTGGTGGGCCTGGTGGCCGACGGCGCCGGCGGCTTGCAGCGCGGTTTCGTGGTGAGTGCAGTCATCCTGGCGCTGGGCAGTGTCTTGGCCTCCCGGCAGCGGGCACTGGGCTGAATGGCGCTTGACTCGCGCGTCTGCCGCCCAGGTCAGGCGTTGGCGGTGGAGTGCCGCCGGAAGGCCGGTGACACGCGCTGAGGGCCGGCCTGTTCAAAGGCGTATCCGTAGCCCAGCAGCGTGGCTTCGCTCCACGCGGGCCCCACGAAGGACAGGCCCGCGGGCAGCACGGCGCCGCCCTGTATGCCGACCACGCCCATGGGAACGGTGAGGTGCGGCAGGCCGGCCACGGCCGCGGCAGACGAGAAGCCGCCGGTGGAGTGGTCGCCCGCGCCCAGGTCGGTCAGCGAGGCCAGGCCGCCGCTGGGGGCCACCAGGGCCTGGATCTGTTCCTCGGCAAACAGGGCTTCCAAGCCTTCGGTACGGGCCAGGCGGCGGCACTTCTCAAGTGCGGCCTTGTAGCCGGGGCTGTCCAGGTCGCCAAGGGCGCGCGCTTGCAGAAAGAGTTCTTGCCCGAAGTGCGGCATCACCTTGGCGGCGTTGGCCTCGTTGAAAGCGATGATGTCGTCAAGGTTGCGCACCCGTGCCTGTGGGGCGAATTCGGTCAGCCACGCAGCAAGGCCGGCCTTGAGTTCAACCAGCAGCACAGTGAGTTCATCGGCGCTCCAGGTGGCGGGGCGCGGGGCCTGCACGTCCACCAATTCCGCGCCGAGCTGCTTGAGCTGTTGCAGGCTGCGCTCGAACAGGGCGCCGATACCCGTATGCGGATTGAGCTGGTTGCGGGCCACACCCAGGCGGACGCCCTGCAGGGCATTGGGCTGGAGCGCGGCGAGGTAGTCGGGTGCGGCAGGCGCGCCTTGCATCGCCACGTCGCGCGGGTCGTGCGCGCTGATGGCCTGCATCAGCGCGGCCGCATCGGCCACGGTGCGGGTCATGGGCCCGGCCGTGTCCTGCGTGTGGGAAATCGGGATGATGCCGTCGCGGCTGACACGGCCCACCGTGGGCTTGAGGCCCACCAGCCCGTTGCGCGTGGCCGGAGAAATGATGGAGCCGTCGGTTTCGGTGCCCACGCCCAGCACACCCAGGCCCGCGGCGATGGCCGCACCCGTGCCCGAACTGCTGCCGCTGGTGTTGCGGTCCAGTGCGTAGGGGTTGCGGGTCAGGCCGCCGCGGCTGCTCCACCCGCTGGTGGACCGATTGGAGCGAATGTTGGCCCACTCGCTGAGGTTGGTCTTGGCCAGGATCAGTGCGCCGGCGGCGCGCAGTTGCTCGACGATGGCAGCGTCGCGCACGGCGCGGGTTCCTTCCAATGCCAGCGAGCCGGCGGTGGTTTGCATGCGGTCGCCGGTGGCCACGTTGTCCTTCAGCAGCACCGGGATGCCGTGAAGGGGGCCGATCCACTGGCCTTTTCGTGCGAGTGCATCAAGCTGCTTGGCTTGCTTCAGCGCATCGGGGTTGAGTTCGATGATGCTGTTGAGGCGCGGACCTGCGCGGTCCAGGGCTGCGATGCGGTCGAGGTGCGATTGGGCGATGGCCTGAACGCTGGTGCGGCCGGCGCGCAAGGCGCGACCTAGGCTGGCGGCGGTGGCGCGGGCGGGGTCGATGCGCAAGGGCTGGGCGGAGGTGACCATGGGGGCCAGCGACAAGAGGGCAGCCCCGCCGCTCAAGGCCTGCAGGGCAGCCCGACGCTTCACAGGCCGGCTGCGGCGCGCAGGGCGGCGGCCTTATCTGTGCGTTCCCAAGTGAACTCTGGTTCTTCGCGTCCGAAGTGACCGTAGGCGGCCGTCTTCGAATAGATCGGACGCAGCAGATCCAGCATCTGGATGATGCCCTTGGGGCGCAGGTCGAAGTGCTCGTTGACCAGGGCGGCAATCTTGTCGTCGGAGATGACGCCGGTGCCCTCTGTGTACACTGTCACGTTCATCGGACGCGCCACGCCGATGGCGTAGGCCACCTGCACTTGGCACTGCTTGGCCAGGCCTGCGGCCACCACGTTCTTGGCCACGTAGCGGGCGGCGTAGGCAGCGCTGCGGTCGACCTTGGAGGGGTCCTTGCCCGAGAAGGCGCCACCGCCGTGTGGGCAGGCACCGCCGTAGGTGTCGACGATGATCTTGCGGCCGGTCAGACCGCAATCGCCCTGCGGGCCGCCGATGACGAAGCGGCCGGTCGGGTTGATCAGGTACTTGGTGTCCTTGAGCCACTCCTTGGGCAGTACAGGCTTGATGATTTCCTCGATCACCGCCTCGACGAAGGCAGGCTTCATCTTGGTGCCGTCGCTCATTTCCGGCGCGTGCTGGCTGGACAGCACCACGGTGTCGATGCTGTGGGGCTGGCCGTCCACGTAGCGCATCGTCACCTGGCTCTTGGCGTCCGGGCGCAGGAAGGGCAGGCGGCCGTCCTTGCGCAGCTGCGCCTGGCGCTCCACCAGGCGATGGGCGTAGTAGATCGGGGCGGGCATCAGCTCGGGGGTTTCGCTGCAGGCATAACCGAACATCAGGCCCTGGTCGCCCGCGCCGATGTTCAGGTAGTCGTCTGACGCATGGTCGACGCCCTGGGCGATGTCGTTGCTCTGCTTGTCGTAGCAGACCATGACCGCGCAGCCCTTGTAGTCGATACCGTACTCGGTGTTGTCGTAGCCGATGCGCTGGATGGTGTCGCGCGCCACCTGGATGTAGTCGACGTGCGCGTTGGTGGTGATTTCACCGGCCAGCACCACCAAGCCTGTGTTGCACAGCGTCTCGGCGGCCACGCGTGAGCGCGGGTCCTGCGTGAAGATGGCGTCGAGGATCGCGTCGGATACCTGGTCAGCCACCTTGTCGGGGTGCCCTTCAGAGACCGATTCCGAGGTGAAGAGAAAGTCGTTGGCCACTTGCTTACACTCCTGTGTGGGGTTGTCGGACGCGTTGCCGAGCAGTGGAAGCGAGCGGCGAACGCTTTAGCAGAACTTGTGAATCGCCCCGCAAGTAGTTCATTAACTCGGCGATCGACGCATTATAGGAAACATGAACAGCCTGCTGCATTGGCTCGCCCGCTGGCCCTTGTGGCTATTGCACGCCTTAGGGGCGTTGCTGGGTTGGCTGACCTATGCGGCCTCGCCTTCCTACCGAAAGCGTCTGGTGGCCAATGCGGAACTGGCAGGGGTGGGGCTTGCCGCACGCAGGGCGTCCGTGGCGCAGGCCGGGCGCATGGTGGCCGAGTTGCCCTGGCTGTGGTTGGCCCCACCGGGCCGGCGCATCGAGCAGTGGATCGAATGGGTAGGCGCACAAACCCTTGATGAGGCCCTGGACGAGGGGCGAGGGCTGATTCTGCTGACACCCCACCTGGGTAGCTTTGAAGTGTGCGCGCAGGCCTATGCGCAGCGCTGCGGTGAGCGCGCACCCATGACAGCGCTGTATCGGCCGGCCCGCCAGGCTTGGTTGCGCGAGGTGGAAGAGAACAGCCGGCACAGGCCGGGCCTGCTGACCGCGCCGGCCACACTGTCGGGTGTCCGGCAGATGATTCGCGCGCTGCGCCGCGGCGATACCGTGGGACTGCTGCCGGACCAGGTACCGCCCGAGGGCCTGGGCGTGTGGGCGCCGTTCTTCGGCCACCCGGCGTACACGATGACGCTGGCCTCGCGCCTGCAGGAGCAGACGGGGGCGCCCGTGCGGCTGATGTGGGCCCAACGTCAAGCGGGCGGCCGCGGCTGGGTGGTGCATGCGCTGCGTCCGCAAGACGTGCTGCCAGACCAAGCCCCCTACAGCCCGACCACCGTCAACCGATACATGGAAGCGCTGATACGGCGTGCGCCTGAGCAGTATCTGTGGGGCTATCACCGCTACAAGCAGCCCCGCGCGCAGCACCCACAAGAACAGGGAACGGTTGCGTGATGGGCGAGCGTTCGGCATCGCCACCTGGTGTTGAGCCTGGCCGGTGGTTGGGCCGGCTGGGCGCCCGTGTGGCCCTGGCTGTGCTGTGGCTGCTGGACCTGCTTTCCCTGCCACTGTTGGTCGTCCTGGGGTGCTGGCTGGTACTGGTGCTGCTAACGGTGGCGCAATCGCGACGGCGGGGGGCGGGGGGGAATGTG
>Ga0082207_1000785_pt1 | contig 17055 bp, 18 predicted proteins | sample LakMenEpi10Aug09_FD_71540 | JGI IMG/M metagenome (GOLD analysis project Ga0082207, IMG submission 71540)
TCCTAGAAAGTTTTACTCGTTCAAGGCCGAATTTGAAGTCTTTTCTGAACGAAACCCCCTACTATCTGTTGTCAAGGTTCAGTTTTTAGCTTGGTTATCGCTTTTTCCATTGTAGCTTAAAGCCGTCCTCAAAGGACGGGGTTTTAACCCAAATTTTCGATAACTAGAAAAGTGGCTAACAACATTTTTCAAAAGTAATGGCAGAGATAGTTGATTGCTGATGGCAAAAAAAACAAAGCTGATAGTTAGTAGCTAAAAAAAAAGATGTATCTACTTGACAAAATCAAAAACGGAACCTTGGTATTGATCGGTTACTTATTATCGCCCCTGTGTTGGTGGAACGATCTAATTTTTAATCTGCCGATCGCCTACGGTTTCGGTCGTTTAATTGCTTGCTTGCACGCCGATTTTTTTCTACCGGCGGCCATGGTTGGTTATTGGTTATCTAATCTTGTGGGAATTCTGCTAATGCAATTCGGGACGAAAGAATTAATCGGTGGAGAGAAAGAAGAACGCAATTGGCAAAAAGAATTGAGAAATGGATTACTTTCCTCGACAGTTTATACTTTAGTAATCCTAGCTTTGCTGCATTTTCAGGTTTTAGAAATGCCCCTGTTATCCTCGATCGCCACTTTTTCCCCGTGATTCCAAAAACTTACTTAAACAATAGCTTAATTTTCTTGGTTATCTTGTTAACATCGCTAACTTTTACGTATTTAGCGATCGCTATTGGCCAGTATCCCCAAGGATTTGCTTGGGAAAAATCCCTGATGCTATCTATTCATCAAACCGCTAATTTAAACCTAAATTTTTTGGCGATAAAACTAACGGGATTAGGTACTTATTGGGGAGTGGCCCCGATACTGACAATTTTACTGCTGATTTTTGCCCTAAAAAAATACTGGTATGGGTTCGCTTATATCCTTGTAACCATGGCGGGAGGTTGGGCTATTAGTTATAACCTCAAGATGCTTTTTCGTCGGAATCGCCCGCAATTTTGGGAGTTATTTTATCCCTTACCCCACGATTTCTCCTTCCCTAGTGGCCATGCTTTATTTAGTTCCCTGTTAGTCGTTTCTTTACTGATCCTATCTTGGAGAACGCGCTGGTTTTTAGGGGTAGTTTTACTGGGGATTCCCTTCGTCTTGGTTATTGCTTGGACTCGTCTTTATTTAGGGGTTCACTTTCCTAGTGATATCCTTGCCGCTTGGCTTTTAGCGATCGCTTGGTCTCTCCTAGTTCATATCTGGTGGCGACAGTTATTAAAGACACCCAAGGCGATCAACAAACAAGGATAAATTAATAATTAGTTGACCGACTTGCTGCCAAGAAAAATATCACGTTATACCTAAATTTTTGGATAAAGCTAATCAAAGCCCTATAGTAATTATCGTTTGATATTCGTCGCTGACACTGAATCATGAAACCAAAACTGCGCCAAGGGAAAGGTCTATTCCTAGGACGGTTTCAAAGCCGTCCCCTTACTTTTCTCACTTTAGTTCTTCTGTGCATTTTAACCTTTACCTTAGCACCGTCATCGCCCCTGATGGCCACGTCGAAATCTGAGACCAAGATAGACTTTGTATCGCCGGTTTGGGTAGCACAAAATCTCAACGATCCGAAGTTAAAAATTCTCGATGTGCGGATTAATCCTTTGGAATATATCACCGGTCATTTACCGAAAGCGGTGAATATAGCCGACAATAATTTTCGTGGTCCAAACGGATTTTTACCGGTTCAATATTGGCAAGAGGATAAAATTGGCAGTCTCTTTGCCGCCGCGGGAATCACTAATGGCGATCGAGTGGTAGTATATTCCGATGGTCGCGATGTCTTGGGGGCAACCATGGTCGCCTATTTACTAGAGCGATCGGGTTTCCGAGATGTTGCCGTCTTAGATGGGGGTTTTAAGGGCTATAAGGGTTCTGAACAGAAGGTAACTAAAGAATTCCCTAAATATCAACCCGGAAGCTTTACTGTCCGTGATAATCCCTCGATTCGGGTGACTTTAGCAGAAGTAGAGAAATTGATCGGCAAACCGGATGTGGTTTTTATCGATCCCAGACCCGAAGAACTTTTTCAGGGGAAACAGGATATCTGGCTGAGAAATGGTCATATTCCGGGGGCGAAAAATATACCCTGGCCGACTTTTACGGAAGCAAATAATCCCGATGAATCCCTGAAAAATCCCCATAAATTGAAATCTTTAGACGAAATCAGCAAGATTCTTGCCCAACGCAACATCAAGCCCTCCGATAATATTATTGTCAGTTGCAGTACGGGACGGGAAGCGACTTTACAGTACATTGTCCTCAAACATCTGCTCGGTTATCCCAAGGTGCGAATTTATGAGGGTTCTTGGACAGAGTACAGCACCACGGAGCTGCCCGTCGCTACTGGGCCAGAAAAAGCAGTCTAAAGTCAAGTTTGTCGGTTTATACTCGTTGTGTGCAACCATCTTGCCCAAGATGGTTTTTTTTGCTTTTTTGTTAGGGTAGGTTCCCGACGACGACTAAGTTAGACGGACGCAAAAAAACCTCGGCGCTCATCCCGAGGTGAATTTAGGAGATTTGAGCTTATTTTGATGTGAAGTTGACGTAAATTAGCTAAGGGCGTTGATCACATAATCAATGTAGGAATTAGCTTCTACAGCAGCATCCCCACTTAATCCGTGATTGGTTTTGATGTATTTTAAGGCTTCGATATACCAGCTAGGAGATAGCTCAAAGGCACTATTAATTTCGCTCAAACCGGCGACTAGATATTCATCGATCGGGCCTGTCCCACCTACCACGAGGGCATAGGTGATAATCCGGATATAGTAGCCGATATCGCGAACGCACTTGGATTTCCCTCGCTCATCGTAGGCATAGTTCGGCCCCTGGAGTTGGGTGGTGTAGGGAAATTTTTGATAGACAGCGTTGGCTGCTTCTTGGGCTAAACTGGGGGCTTTTTGGGCGAGGATTTTTACCGCTTCTAGGGTGATGGCGGCCTGACGGAAACGACCGAATGCCACTTGTAATTCAGCACTGCTGAGAAAACGGCCTTGGGAATCGGCAGTAGCCACCGCTTCGGTTAAAGGTGTCTTGGTCATCGATGGAATTGCTCCTACAAAAGTTTAATCGGATTGAGATAAGAAAGTCACAGCATCAGGAAACTGCCGCCGCCGCTCGATCGAAGTAAGAAGCGACTTCTGCTAGTAAAGAACTGCAATCCCCGCGAGTGATCCCGTTGGGATCGGCCGCTAGGGCAAGGGAAGCGTCTTTGAGCTTGAGAATTCCAGCTGCAACAGAAGCCCCCGGAACCCCTAGGGCGACGTAGGTTTCCCGGAGACCGTTCAAGGCGCGATCATCGAGGATGCTGGCATCGCCGGTGAAGGTGGCATAGGTAACGTAGCGCAGGATAATTTCCAAATCCCGCAAGCAGGCGGCGGCACGTCGGTTTGTATAAGCGTTGCCACCGGGGGCAACTAAAACGGGCTGTTCTGAAAACAAACTACGCGCGGCATCGGTAACGATCGCAGAAGAATTACTGGAAAGACGATTAACCACATCGACGCGTTTATTACCATCTTTGACGAAGGCAATTAGGGCATTGACTTGATTCTCGCTCAGGTATTCCCCCCGGGTATCGGCCTGAGAAACGACTTTGGCAAAGGCATCTAACACCATAGTTTTCATCTCCTATAATGATGATTGGTTTCGGCAAAATATCGAGGTTGATTTCTCTGGCTTTTCTTTATTTTTTCCGATAAAGTATCTGGGAGTTTTTTTCTTGGGACTATACTATCGTCCTTGGAAAAAGTTTACTCTCCCTTGGCCAGGTTTTTTTGTATATCGAGGAACAATTCTTGTTAATTGAATTTAGCGTTTATTGACGCTCCTAGACACACTTCGTTTTTGCCATGAATTATTTTATAGACCATTTTCCTACTTTTATTTATTAAAAATTGTTTCCTAAAAAAACGGCGAAAAAATAATTTTTCAGCACAAATCTCAGAAAACTTTCTTAAATGTGTAACCCTATACTGAGAAAAAGTATCACTCTTTTCATCTCTCTAATAATTCGTTTAAGTTGTTTAAACAAATGTGCTTTTATATACCAATAATAATTAACTAAATTGAGGGAAATTTCCGGGGGCAATTTTGTCGATTGTGCTTTGATATACAAAAAAAGTGGCAAGGCAAAAAAATCGACAGGGATAATCCCCGCCGACGTTGTGATCAGAGGTGCCAACACCAGCATTTTGCAGTGTACTCTGACTTAAAAAGTATTGTAAAACATCTTAAATACATATATAATCAAAATAGCCAACAAATACAAAGCAAGTGGGATTATGCCGATCGCAAGAGACATCACCCAATTGGTAGGACGGACTCCCCTAGTTCAACTGAATCGCATCCCAGTAGCAGAGGGAGTAAAAGCCCGCATCGTGGTCAAACTGGAAAGCATGAACCCGGCCGCCTCGGTTAAAGATCGCATTGGTGTCAGTATGGTGGAGGACGCTGAAGCCGCCGGACTAATTCACCCCGATAAAACAATTCTGGTGGAACCCACTTCCGGCAATACCGGCATCGCCCTGGCCATGGTAGCGGCGGCCAAAGGCTATCGCCTAGTCCTGACTATGCCTGAAACCATGAGTTTAGAACGACGGGCAATGTTAAAAGCTTACGGGGCGCAATTAGAGTTAACCCCGGGTAGCCAAGGCATGAAAGGAGCGATCGCCCGGGCCGAGGAAATAGTCGAAAATACCCCCAACGCCTATAGTTTGCAACAGTTCCGCAACCCGGCCAACCCGAAAATTCACCGGGAAACCACCGCCGAAGAAATCTGGGCCGATACCGATGGCCAGGTAGATATCGTTATTGGTGGCGTGGGAACCGGGGGAACCATTACCGGTATTGCCGAAACCATTAAACCCCGTCGTCCCCAATTTCAAGCGATCGCAGTTGAACCCTCTAATAGTCCCGTCTTATCGGGGGGACCACCGGGGCCGCACAAAATCCAAGGCATCGGTGCCGGTTTTATCCCGGCAATTTTCCGCCCCGAATTAATCGATGAGGTGATTATCGTCGATGATACAGAGGCTTTCGCCTACGCGCGACGGTTAGCTCGTCAGGAAGGATTACTATCCGGCATCTCGGCCGGGGCCGCTTTATGGGCGGCGATTCAGGTGGGCAAAAGACCCGAAAACGAAGATAAATTAATCGTCATGATTCAGCCTAGTTTCGGGGAACGTTACCTCAGCACGGCCCTGTTTAAAGACCTCGAAGATATCGACTAATAGGACAGTCTTTGGTCTGTTATCCCTCTTTGATGACTCACCAGACAATGCCGGAAAAAGAACGCTTAAAACGAGGTATAACAACAGCTTTACTAGGATTATCGATCGGGATCGAGAATAGGAACGATTAAAAGCGGGATCTGGAAAAGGCCTTGATTGGTTAGGGGAAGTTTTTATCTCATTTGATGGGTTAAGCAATGTTTTTTGACTCGGAAGATTGGCAAACGATTATTTTTCGGCTGAGTATGGCTATGGCCGTCGGCTGTCTGATTGGTTATAACCGACAGCGAGGCGGTCGTCCGGCTGGATTGAGAACTTTTATCATCGTTAGTCTCGGAGCTGCCATGTTCGTGATGATTCCCCTACAAGCGGAAGGAGATGTGGGTTATGCGTCTTCTAATGCCCTCAGTCGCACTATTCAAGGGGTCGCTTCTGGTGTCGGTTTTTTAGGGGCGGGAATCATCCTACAACAATCCCATCGGGAACTAAATAAGGTACAAGTAAAAGGTTTGACTTCGGCGGCGACTATCTGGTTAGCTGCAGGATTAGGCGCGGCTTCTGGTTGCGGTTTATGGCAGATGGTTCTGGTGGGAACTCTATTCTCTCTGTGCACTTTAAGTGGCATTAAACGACTTAAGAAAAATAAATCTTTAGGCAAATATATTAAAGGTCGTAAGAAAATATCCCCGATTAATCAAGAAATAAATCCATCGGATAATTCAGCATCTCATTAATGAAAAACTGATAAAAATTAATTTTCTTTGAGAGAGCAAAAGCTTTTCTTTACTAGCTTTTGGCTCAAAAAGATTATATTTTTATCTGCAATTTATTGGCAAAAAATACAATAAATTATTTATAAAATTTCTTGTTAAATAAAAATTTGATATGATAAAATCCAGATAGACTAACCAATTTTCCGAACAGGAGAAAATCAAATCATGATCAACCTAAATAAGAGCTTTCAAAGCCTCAAAAATCAAGTTTTCCGGCTGCTGATTTTCCTCTTAACTGTCACTTTGCTCCTAGGGGGAAGAGTAAATGCGATCGCCTTGCCCCTACTCCCCGAACAGTTGGCCGTCATCGACCGTGCCACGGCAACGGGTGGCACCGTGGTGGAACCAGTTAAGAAAAAAAATGAGGTTTCTAGCCCAAAAATTCTCGAAGATGCCCAAATTGCCTATGAAAAAGCCATCCAAGCCGCAAAATCGGCTATCGATGACCTAAATGCTCAACTAGCCGCTCCTTCTCTCGACAAGAAGATTATCGAAGCTCAACAGGACAACCTAGAGGACTTAGCGGATAATATTGACGATCTAGGGGAAAAAGTGAGTAAATTGACGAAAAAATTGACCAAATCCGGGGCTAAACTCAGTGAAACCCTGCAAAACAACCTTATTACCCTAGAAAAGAGCCTCGTTAATACCTCCGAGACGATCGATATCTTAGCCGACGACACCGAACGACTCAAAGACAGTGCTTCCCCTTTCCTGAAAACTCGCGTGGAAAAGACCATCGACGCGGTTAAACAGACTCTACAGGAAAGCGATCGAGCTTGGCAAGAACTGATCTCCTCGGCCACGACGGAACTGGAGAAGACTAACACCCCGAAATAAATAGGGCTTGCAAGGGCATAAAATCAGTCTTTTTTGGGGTAATTATCGTTTTTACCCCAAAATTCTCAAAAAACCCTTAACTTGTCTAAAAAGCCCCTTTCCCGACAGCCTCGTGCTTTTGACTGACTAAGTACCTAATCAAAATTAATTATCAATCATGACGCTTACCTATCAACCACCAACCCCCCATCGCTGGCACTTTGATAATCGGGCAATTTTGCCCCTCAGAAATCCTAATTTCTGGAAAATCGAGAGTGGAGTCGTGAAAACCTCCACTTGGTTAGAAGATGGAACCCTGATCGTCTTGGGATTGTGGGGACCTGGCAGTTTTGTCGGTAAAACCCTAGAGAGAGTCAATCCCTATCAAGTTGAGTGCATTAGTCCTGTACAAGCAGTTTCCTTTTCCACAGTTGAGAGTTATCAAATGGCAGAAATTCTGCTGTCTCATCTTCAGCAAGCACAAGAACTAAGTATTATTCGTAGCTACAAACGTACTGATATTATGGTCTTGAAATTACTGGCATGGTTAGGCAATCAATTTGGCAAACAAACCGGTACCGGACAATTAATTGATGTGCGTCTAACTCATCAGGATATCGCTGACTTATTAGGAACTACTAGAGTCACTATTACCCGCGCACTTAATCATCTTGAACAACAGGGGTCCGTGGAACGTCTTCCTGTCCATCGTCTTCTTTTACGAGAGGAGGAAATCTGGCACTATGACATTTAGAATGGGAAGGATTATCTCTTTTTTCAATCTATGAATTGGTTAGTAACCCTTTTAATTACTAGCGTGACGAGTTTTGTAGCCACAAATCTTGATGATCTGATGGTGCTAATGTTGTTTTTCTCGCGACTTAATGCTAATTTTCGACCTCGACACCTGATTATTGGTCAATACCTCGGTTTTACCCTCATTCTCCTAGCTAGTTCCCTCGGTTTACTATTTGGGTTACTGGTTTCTAAAGAATGGATTGGTCTATTAGGATTTATTCCTCTAATTATCGGCATTAAACAACTTTTGTCAAGGGAAAATGAGGATTACATTCAAGAAGTAAGAGAAGATGTTAATTCTTCTAGAAATCGCTCCTTTGTTCCTCGTTTTCCCTCCCAAACCTATTACGTTGCTGCCGTGACTGTGGCTAATGGTGGTGATAATATTGGTATCTATACCTCTCTTTTTGCCAATAATTCCCCGATGCACGTCTTAATTATCATGATAATTTTTTATCTCATGATGGGGATTTGGTGCGCCCTAGCCTATTTTTTGATTACCCATCCCAGGATAGCTAAAGTGGTTACAAACTACGGACATAAAATTAGTCCTTTTATCTATATTGTTCTAGGGATTTATATCTTAATTGACAGCAAATCCTATCGTTTATTTTTAATGTATTAAATAATAATGCCTAAAAATTATCTTTTAGCTAGACCAAGTAATACTAACTCTTTAACCCTTACCATACCCCTTATCTATGAGCTACATTGACCGGAATCAATTTTCTTCAACTTTCGACATCGCCATTATCGGGGGAGGATTTAGTGGTTCCCTCGTGACGGCGAACCTATTACGCGACACGGGGACTCCATTATCGATCGCCCTGATCGATCACCGAAAACCCCTCGGTACGGGGATCGCCTACGGAACGCGAGACAGCGGCCACCTGCTCAATATTCCTGCGGGCAAAATGAGCGCCTTCGAGGACGATCCCGAACATTTCCTCCACTGGTTAGCGGATAACGGCTATCGATCGATCGATCCGGCCAGCTTCGTACCGCGTCTAGTGTACGGCAAATACATCCGATCGATCCTAGAAGAAGCGCGGGAAAACGCCATTGCCGATCACCGTCTGGAAACATTTACCGATGCGGCGATCGATCTGGTACTCGACGGGGAAAAGGCGACGATTACCCTAAAAGGAGGCAAGAAAATCAGCGCCGCTAAAGTAGTTCTGGCGCTGGGCAATTTTCCCGCAACGGTTCCCCAACCCCTCGCGTCTCTCAATTCCCTCTATCTCCGCGACGCTTGGGAGACGGACACACTCACCGAGCTAAAACCCGACGGGACGATCTTGATCGTCGGTACGGGGTTAACGATGGTGGATATGGTGGTTTCCCTGGCACAAAGGGGATTCACGGGCAAAATCCACGCGGTTTCCCGTCATGGCCTGATCCCCCGAACGCACCGCCCCACCGATCCCTATCCCCCGTTCCTCACCCTCGAAACCGCGCCCCAGACCACGCGGGGACTCCTACGGCAGATTCGCGCGGAGGTAAAAACCGCAGAGAGTCGAGGTCACGACTGGCGCGCCGTTTTAAACGCCTTACGCCCGATATCTCAAGGTCTATGGCATTGTCTGCCGATAGCGGAACGCGCCAGATTTCTACGCCACCTGAAAGCCTATTGGGAGGTTCTTCGCCATCGCCTCGCCGACGAGATCGCCGGTATCCTCGACGAGGCCGTAGAATCGGGACAATTAACCTATCATGGGGGAAGAATTGAAAGTGCTGAGGTTAAAAACGGCTGTGTAGAGGTTACTATCCGTCAACGGGGAACGGGAAACCTGTTAAACCTACCGATCGATCGAATCATTAACTGTACCGGCGCGGGTAACGATTACGCGACCATAACCGATCCCCTCGTCGTTCATCTTCGCCAACGGGGGTTAATCCGTCCCCATCCTTTGAATTGTGGCATCGAAACCGCGGACAACGGGGCGATTCTCAGGCCAGACGGTACGGCATCGGACACGCTGTACACCTTGGGAAATCCCCGCAAAGGCGATCTCTGGGAAACCACCGCCATTCCCGAACTGCGTTTACAGGCGGCCGAACTGGCCCGGGATTTGTTGCGATCGCTTAAAGAGAGAACTTCTCTCCCCGCGGCCTACTCGATCGCATTCGGGCCGGCAGCGCCGATTTTCCGCCAGCTTTTCGATAGGGAATCGAGTACCTACACCTATCTGATCGCTGATTCGGGTACGGGGGAGGCGATTTTAATCGATCCGGTCCTGGAACAGGTTGATCGCGATCGGCAAATTCTTTGGCAGTTGGGGTTAAACCTAGGCTACACCATGGAAACCCATGTCCACGCCGACCATATCACCGGCGCGCACCGCTTACGGGAGTTAACCAACTGTTCGATCCTCGTTCCCGAAAACGCCGAAGTGAGCGATATCGATGGTTATGTACGCGATGGCGACATCTGGATTGTGGCAGGTCAGCAGCTAAAAGCGATCGCCACTCCGGGCCACACCGATAGTCATATAGCCTATCTCATCGATGAAAAACGCCTATTAACGGGGGATGCACTCTTAATTCGCGGTTGCGGTCGTACCGATTTTCAGAACGGTTCGCCGGAGGTGTTATACAAGACGGTAACGGAGAAGTTGTTCACCCTCCCCGATGATACGCTGGTCTATCCCTGTCACGATTATCTGGGAAGAACGGTCTCCTCGATCGGTGAGGAAAAGCGCTGGAATCCCCGTTTCGCCGGCCGCAATCGCCAGGATTTTATTGAGTTAATGAATAATCTCAATCTTCCCTATCCGAAGAAGATGACCGCTGCCTTAAGTGCCAACGCACGGGGGGGTAAGGTGGTTTTCGTCATGGATTATCAGATATAAATGGGCGATCGGAGGTATGTATGATAAAGCGTGAATTTGAATCGATGAGTCGCGAAGAATTGCGAGCCTATATTCTCGAACATAGAGAGGATGAGGAGGCTTTTCAAGTTTATCTCGCTCGGGTGACGGCCGAACCGGGAGAAATTTATCCCGCGCCGAAGTCGATCGAGTATTTAAGCCATTTTCCCGATCTCGTGACCAAAAATCGTCGCAATAAACAACAGAAAAGATAAAGCCTATGCCCTATTATTTACAAATTTTATAATTTCTCTCGAAAAGCTCGATCCCGTAATTTTCTAGAAACTCGATCGCTAGAGACTTCCAAGCCGCATCATCTCTAGGATAAAATTCGGGTGTACAGACATACGCCTCTAGATTCAAGTCTAGATAGTTTTTGTCTAGCTTTTTATTGAAAAAATTAATTGTACTAACAAGTTGCTCTATCGCTTTTTCTCGATTCTTTTTAATTTTTCTCTCGCTTGTAGCGTTTAGCTTCAATTCCACGAAGCAAAAATCATTTACGTCAAAAACAATAAAGTCACAGTGAGATTGACCCCCTAAAAAACCCTGCTTACCATCAACGGGGATAAACCCAATTTTGGTAGCGTTCCTGATTTCAAATATTTTTGTATAATCGAACTCTTCTATTATGATAGAAATTTCATTTATATTAATATTAAAAGTACAGGTATTTGTATCCTTCTTAATGTCAATAATAATAAAACACTGTTTTGTTTTTTCGTACTCTATAATAAAAAAATTCTGTCTTTCCTCAATTTGTACAAATTGAGCGAGTCTGTCTATTTTTTGTGATAGATGGCTCTTGATTTCGTCAAACGTTATCATTTTCTTTTAAAAGTCCTTGCGTGAATTTGATATAATTCATTGAAATCACCCCCTAACATCTCGGAAACCGTGTCTAAATAGTTTTGGGCGATCATTCCTGTATTACTATCAAAAATAGATTCACAATAATTAGCCTCCTCATCTAAAAATTGATTTCCTAGCGAGTACGCGGCAAATTCAGCCGCGTTTAACCAGTAATCTTCTGATATTATTTCGGATACTTCAGACTTTGCCGATGGATTTTTCTCAACAACTCTTTTGGCAAACAATAAATTATTGAAAACTGATAATATATAAGGACTATGGGTTGTTATAATTAATTGGTTATCAGCATTTTGATTGACCATTACTGCCAATAGTTCAATTAAGTTTTTCTGGGCAACTGGAAATAAATGGGCTTCAGGTTCTTCTATTATTCTTAAAATTATTCTATTATTAATAATATTTAGAAAAATATCTTGTAATATTCTAATGGATTCCTTTTGTCCTGACGAAGCATTATGCAAATAAACATATTTTTTACTAACCGTAGATTGCCTATCTAGTACAATTTTTTCACCATCACTATCGATACAATATCTACCCTTTAATATTTTATAAACTTTTTCCATTATATTTATTAGATGATGCTTTTTAGCTTCGTCTTCTACATATCTGTTAATTAGTCCGTCAAAATTATCAAATTTTTCAAAAATATTTTTAATTATCTCACATTTTTCTATAAATTCAATCATCAAAATATCATCTGTAATTTGTTGTTTGTTATTTGAAGATTTTTGATTATTCTTCTCTAGTGTATTTTGTATCCCAGCGAATAAGCGCATATTGAACTGATTAGAATAGCTTACTGTTACGTTTCTACTTGCAATTACAAAAAATAAATCGGTCTGGCTTGTTTCAAATACTGATTCTAGTGATTGATTTAATATTGTAGAAAGTCTTTGAATATATCTAATTATGCCTATATTAGGAGCGTAAGAATTCAAATCCTCATCAGATAAATCTTCCTCTAAGAGTTTTTTAATTTGATTTATAGATTTTTCAATATTTTCATTAAAAAAGTTATTGCTGAGACTGGCATTAATTTTTTTTTCATCATCAAGCACTAAATTAATAAATTTATTTTTTTCAAGACTATAATAATAAGTTATCTCAAAATTGGGTATATGAAGTGTAGAACCAAAAAAATCATAAAATCTTTCTTGTATAAGAAATACAAAATTTGAGAATATATCGAGAGAATCTGATGTTTTTAGTTGATCTTTGGATAATAAATAATCTTTGAGTGATTTAAAAAAATAAATCAACTTAGCGATCGTACTCTTTCCGCTCGCTTGTTCACCGATTAAAACTAAAACCTTTTTAATCTCAATTTCAGCGTACTCGATCGCTCCGAAATTTTTAATAATAATTTTTTGCATAGATGCGCGCTTTTTGTATACGACTATAAACCATAGTACCGCGAGCCATCTCAAAACCGATCGCTACCCCGCCATCCCGAACCCGCATGAGCCAGTTCGCCGTCCAGTTAGTAGACGTGTTCGGTAAAGTGAAATAGAAAAGCGCGTTAAAACCTTTACAGGTTCATCCTTTATGAAGCGATCGCACCGTACAAACAAACTCAATCCCTATCTCGGCGGGTTACGTTTTATAAATTTCTGGTCATGTCAAGCGATCGAACTCTTCGATTTGTTGTTTTTTGCTAAGGACTCGATCGCTTCTGGGGAGATTCTGGTATTGTAGGGATAGGTTCCGTTAGGGAGCCATTCATGCGGGTGTGGAAGTTACGCTTTTACTTAGCTTCTTGGGTAAATAAGCCCTGAAAGCCTTATTCAAAGACCGTTTGAAAAGCTATAGCTTTTGCTTATCACACGAAATCCAAGAGAGCCAAATTGACTTGCACCTAGCTTAAATATGAAAAAAACACTAAGATTACTGACTATTTTATTACTCTTCATACTGTCGCTAGTTATAACCGCGTACCCTGCTTTTGGACAACTAAAGGAAGGTAATTTAATTTGGACGACAACAGAAGAAAATATACTTTATATTTTAAGAAGTAATGAAACCGAACCTTCTGTATTTCTTGATATTCTAAAAACATTTAATATCGAGAAAAAATATCAGACAGGAATGAAGCTGGTTAGCAATGGTAAATCGGTCTTTTGGCTGGACTATGGTTATAAGATGGATGAGGATTATAAGTTTATAAATGCTTACATTTATAAAATGGATATTGATAGTTTGAAACCATCTGTTGTTGTTGATCTTTCTCAAAAAGCTGGGTCTCAAATAGTACGATGGCTTCCTAGTTCTTTAATAACAGATGGGAAGTCTCTTTTTTGGCTAGGTAGAAATTCAGAAGGAGAAGGAAAGCTTTTTATTTATAGATCTGATATCAATGGGGGAAATTTTTCCGTATTTTTTGAATTTCCCGATAAATCTACAAAGCAATCTACAATACCAAAACGTTTAACAACCGATGGGAAATTTATTTATATGCATATTGATGATGGTGTTATACATAATGAATCTGGAGGGATAAAAACACGAACGGAATTGCTCGTAAAAATAGAAATAAGCAATCCCGTTTTATTAGCCATTGATGCACAGTCGATTTTACGAAACTGGACAGGTGAAGGAGTTTTGTCCATTAATAATGATGAGGATACTTTATTAACAGATGGTAAGTTTTTATATTTTACTATTAGTTCATTTCCTCAGTATGGCGACGGAATTGTCCGTTCTGATTTGGATGGACAAAATCCATTAATGATTGCCGAGCCTAAATATAACACTAGTGTACTTACTATGACTAATAATAAGAATTCGCTTTTTTGGATATTGCAATATCATGAAAGTTTCCAAATTTATCAATCAACGTTTGATGGCTCATCAAAGTCTATTTTACTTGAGGTTCCTGTCAATCTAAAGTTCGGCTCTTATGATAACCTACCATCAAGTATTGCTTTTGTGTCGAATAATTATCTAAGCTCAAAACTGATAATAGGAGTCGTCATTTTCTTGATAAGTTTGGCAATAGTCGTAGGTTCATTATGGATTTTCTCAAAACAACTATCAAACTCTGACATAAAACAGGAGGCTGAACCAGAAGTTTAAAGACATCTAGCTCGTTATCTGTTAACGATTTTGTTCTAATTAAATCATCTAGGATCATTATATGAAAGATATGAAAGACGTATTTATTTGTCATGCTAGTGAAGACAAACCTCTGATTGTGGAGCCTTTAGTTTCAAGCTTAAAAAAAGCTGATATTACCATTTGGTATGATCGGGCTGAAATTAAATGGGGAGATAGTATTACAGCGAAAGTAAATGAGGGTTTAAGTATCTCTCGTTTTGTGATCGTTGTCTTGAGTGAAGCTTTTCTAAACAAAAATTTTCCTAAGCGAGAGCTTTTTGCCGTCCTCAATCAAGAAATTTATTCTAACCAAACGAAGGTGCTTCCCTTATTTTCAGATAATAAACAAAAACAAAAAATATTAGAAAATTTTCCGTTACTCAATGATAAGCTATATCTAACTTGGGACAACAATACAGATATAATCATTGAAGCCATTTTGCCTCACTTGCCAGAAAAAGAAACGCTTAGATTTAAAGATCAAAAAAGCGTAGACGATTTTTTAAACAGGGATGAATTGATTTCCGATAAAGGGGTCAATTATGCCAAACTTCGCCAACTCCTAAACGCTCAGAATTGGCTGGAAGCTGATCAGGAAACGATCCGGCTTCTTTATAAAGCTACCGATAAACCAGAATTTACATCAACTTCTCATTTCTCCACTATACAGATTCCCCATGCGGCTTTATCATCAACTGAACTCAAAAAATTATCTGATAATGACTTAATTATCCTTGATAATCTTTGGAGAAAGTATAGCCATGACAAATTTGGCTTGTCCACTCAAGCTCTTATCTATAAGCAAGAAGGTGAAGACTACTATGCTTTTGCGAATCGTGTAGGATGGCGAAAAAATGGGCGGTGGTTAGGTTACAATGATTTAACTTGGAATTTAGACGCTCCAACCGGTCATTTACCCTGGCTACAGGGAAGAAAAATATATCCCACAGAAAAGCAAATGAGAGACTTCCATTTTAGTGCTTGGTCATTGAATTTAGGTGACAAACATTTTGCTGAAGATACTTTCATTTCAAGTCTCTGTCAAAAAGTAACCGGTATTCCTTTGTTGCAATAAAAAATATGTTGAAATAAAAAATATTCTTTTTAATTTCAATTCGCCAACCCAGATTTGAATTGGCGATTTATGTTTCAAAAAATGCCAAATCACAAATCACCATTACTCCCCTTAAACTTATTACCCCTTGAACTTATTGAGAATTAGATAACGTTTGATTATGAAACTCCGCTTTAATATAGTCATTAAAGTCAGGGCTTTCTAGATAAGAACTAATTTCAATCACTCCAACTTTTTTGATACTTTGTGGAACGTCTTCAAAAGTAAGAATAACTTCTATCGGAGTATCCTTTATTAAAATATTTTCGGCTTGGGAACCACCAGAATTACTACCAAAATCTACCTTAGTTGCAATTAATTCTTTACCATCTTCAAGCATTCGAGTTCTGATATTAGAATTGTAATTTCCATGTACATAAAGTTTATTTTTCTCTTGCGTACTTGTCACCAAAAAAGAACATTTGATATTTTGAAGCGTTGAAGAAATTTCTGATTTTTTACATTCCTTAAATTCAAAAATTAAGGATTGAACTTTAACAACATTAATCGCCTTAGAGGAAGAAGGCTCTGACACGGTTTTATTATCGGAAGCGACAGAAGCCGAAGGACTGGGTATATTTGAGCTTTTCAAAGATTCATTTTCATCCTCAAGCTCTTTTATTTTCCTTTGTAAGTCTTCATTTTCCAACTCCAATCTCTTTGATTCTTCTGACAAATTAACTAAGTCTGGATTGCTAGATTGCTGAGAAAAACTGCTAACCAATTCCTTCAATTTGTAACCGCCAAAAGCAGATAAGGGAGCAGTTAAGGCTAACAACACACACGCAAATATCAGGTAATTTTTTCTTTGTTGTTTTTTAAATTCTTTATTCACTTGTTTACGAACCTCCTCAATGTCATTATCCATTAACAAGTCAGATAATCCCAGTTCTTGAAGACTTTCTTTAACAGTATCAAGAGTGACGACTTCTTGATTGTACTGCTTTCTATAGGAAAGTCGTTCAATCAATTTCTTAAACTCATCATCACTTAAACCATCCTTCAACACCATAAGCTTTGCCCTAAATTTTAATAAAAATAAATGTCCTTTATTATATTGCATATAATAAGGACTTGTCAACTAAGATATTGCAATCTTATTTGGCTCTCTTAGAATTGGTATGATCGGTACGAGGGGAGCATCTCATTTATGCAAGTGAGTAATTATACTTATCCATAAAACTGCTTTCTAGCAAGGCTTTCAAAATAGCTTGACATAAAACCTGATTTAGGGGTTACAACTGAGAGGGGGACAAGCGAGCTAGAAGGTAGATAGGGCAAGCGATATAGCTCTTTGTCCCTTGATGTAATCCTTCAACCGATAGCGGCTAATTTGCATTAGCTCTTCTATATTTTTTGGGAACATTTGATGTAGCCCGAGCCAATGATAGAGATGTTGACCCACATAAAAACTGCTGTGTCTGCGTT
>Ga0082207_1000787_pt1 | contig 17044 bp, 10 predicted proteins | sample LakMenEpi10Aug09_FD_71540 | JGI IMG/M metagenome (GOLD analysis project Ga0082207, IMG submission 71540)
GACTTCGCGTCCTTCCCGAGCATCATTTGGATGACGGCCATGGCGATGGCTCCTATGACCAACGCCACGATCGCCAGGAGGGTACTATTCGATCCGGAATCGGAGGAAGCTTGCGCTAGAAACTGGGACGGTAGGATGTTGGACACGGAGGAACACTTTCGTAGTAAAGGCGAACGGAGCGGCTTGTGTCGCAGAGCGTTCGGTATCCTTCGCTAGAGATTTCCCAAGGTTTCCCTTACCAGACTAGAAGGGTTCTGAGACTCGCGCATCGGGCTTGCTGTATCGTCGCAAGGATGGGCGCAATTCCAGATGCAGTGCGTTTCCGGTCAAGGATGCTGCTGAGCCATTCAAAGCATGGAGTCGGGTCCGCACGTGCTCTGTCTCTTCGACAGCGGGCATGGAAGCTCCCGCATCCGAGCCGACGACGAGCGAATCGCCTTCGGTGGATTCCAGCGAGCCGGTGCGCAAAAAATAGGACGGCATGATCGGGTTCGACCTGGGGCCGAATGCCAACCATGCTATCCAGGCAAGCACCAAGATCGCGAGGATCAGGACAGGAACGAGCAGGGTCATAGGAAAATCAACTGAGCGATTCGGCTAGATTCCGTCCCTTCTGGATTGCAGAAAGGAACCTACGGAGTCCACCGAGATTTATTGTAACAGATCGAATCTCAAGGCGAAATAAGCCAAGCCCATTTTGAGGCAACTAAGCTGCATTAAGGGTTTTTGGTCGCACGCAGATCCTGCAAAATCGCCACCATTTATCAATGCTTAGGGCCATTTCCGATCCTTTCGATCACCCTGCAGACCTGCTCGATCTGCTCGCTCGAGACATCCAAATGGGTGACCATTCGGATCGCACTTGAGCTAAATGCCATGGCTTGGACCCCGTGCTCTTCGAGTGCCGCAGCGTACTGCTGCGCGGTTCCCCAAGCTTGCGAAACATGAAAAATCAGGATGTTCGTCTCGGGTTCCGAACCCATCACTTTGAGAAATTCAAAGGGCCTAACCGCAGCAGCGAGCCGTTTGGCGTGCTCATGGTCCAGTGCCAGTCGCTCGATGTGGTGATCGAGCGCATAGAGACCGGCAGCAGCGATGATCCCCACCTGACGCATCCCACCACCGAACAATTTCCGAGCTCTGCGGGCCTGGGCGACGAACTCTTTGGTTCCGACCAAGCACGAACCGAGAGGTACTCCGAGCCCTTTGCTCAAGCAGACGCTTACGGAATCGAAGGGATCGGCTAGCTCCTTGAGGCTCAAGCCGCTAGCGACCGAGGCGTTGAACAACCGAGCCCCGTCGAGGTGCGTTTTCAGACCAGATTGGTGGGCCCACTGGCAAATCTGCTGTACCTGGGCTTGCGGTTGTACTTTGCCACTCCCTCGGTTGTGGGTGTTTTCCAGACAAAGTAACCGGGTCTGAACCATGTGCTCGTTCAAGGGTCGGACCGACCCGAGGACATCCGTCAAACCGAGTACCCCTTGCTCACCGGCGATGGTCTTGGCAACGAGTCCGCTTAACTGGGCAAAAGCACCTTGTTCGTAATTGTAGATGTGGCAATCGCTGTCGCAGAGGAACTCATCGCCGGGTTTGCAATGCACCCGCAGGGCGATTTGGTTGGTCATCGTGCCGCTGGGCATGAAAATCGCCGATTCCTTGCCCAGGAGCTCGGCGATGCGCCGCTGAAGCTTATCGAGCGTCGGGTCGACGTCGATCACATCGTCGCCGACCTCTGCGCGGTACATTGCCTCGCGCATCGCAGGAGTCGGACGCGTAACGGTATCACTTCGCAAATCGATCATTCCCGGGTTTCCTCGTGTGCTGTTTCCTAGTGTGCTGTTCCTCTAAATCCAATCCCAGTGTCTAACCAATCATTCATCATGCCCAAAAACCAGCCGGTGTTCGTTCAAAAAGATTGCGAAAACATGATGAAAAAACCGGCCGCTGCGAGGGTAAACCTACAATTTCAGAACACTTGGCTTACGATAATCGCACTGGTATCCCCTTAAACCCTTCCTACCGATCGTTGACACGCAATCGGCGATTCCTCGCAGTTCTTATCGCGGAGCCCTTCGAATGTCCAATGCTACCATCGCTTCCCTGATCGATTCGGGAACCAAACTATACCTCGATTCGATCGATCCGGATCTGGTCAAACAGAACCTCGCTTGGGGGGCCGTCGGGGCTACAAGCAACCCGATCATTATCTCGAATCTGATCCGAACCGGAAGGTTCGATTCGAGGATCGCCGAGTTGGTCAACCAAGGAAACGACGACGAAACGCTGTGCTGGAAACTGACCGACGCACTGGTTTCCGAGGCCCAACTGGAATTTCTCCCGCATTGGGAAAGATCCGGTGGAAACACCGGCTGGGTGAGCTTTGAACTCGACCCTCTTTTGGAAGATCCCGAACTCGATTTGCCACACAGTGAACGTGTCGAAAGGTACATCGAACTCGGACGCAAGTGGGCCACAAACCAACCGAATCGGATGATCAAGGTCCCAGCCACTGCGGCCGGACTCGATGCGATTGGCCCTTTGGCCGCCCACGGCGTGACGCTCAACGTCACCCTCATTTTTACAACTCGGCAGTACCGTATCGCCAAGCAGAACGCTTGGGCTGGCGCTCAAAAACGCGATTCTCTTGAGCGTTTCAAAAGTGTCTACAGCATCTTCGTCTCCCGTGTCGATCAATACACCGCAGAGAATTGCAAAGGCTTATCGGCCCGAGCCCAAGGCCTCTACGGTATCCTCAATGCCAAGCGGATTTGGAAGGAAAACCAAGCCTTCTGGGCCGCAAACCCCACCCCGTTGCAGCAGGAGATCATCTTCGCCAGCACCGGGACCAAAAACGCCTCGGATGCACCCTGGAAATACGTCTCGGCCCTAGCGGGATCCGATATCCAAACCAATCCGCCAGAGACCAACGCGGCCGTTGCGGCCAGCACCGAACGGTTCATCTCGCGGGTGTCGGATTTCCCGGACGAAGCTATCTGCCAGGAACTCGACGCGGCCGTAGATGTTCCACATATGGAAAATACTCTGATGGAACAGGGAGTTGCGAAGTTCGTTGCGCCTCAAAAGCAACTGCTCCAGACAATCCGCGAGAAACGCGCCAGTCTTGCCAGTCGTTAACTTCGGCACGACCCACTCCCGGGTCCAACCCGGGAGTGCTTTTTCCTGATCTGCCGATTATAGTAGAGCAGATCATGCCGATCTCTAAACCACCCTGCGGGTCTCGGCCCGCCCCCACCAGGTGGTGTTCGTTTCTCGAACTTTTTTAACTTAACATGATTTTAAGGCTCCTTTCGCGCGCTGCACTCGCATGGCTACTCGGCCTTGCAGCCTCCACGATCGCTTTTGGCCAAACCCCCGACCTGGCCCGTTTGGTCCTGCCCGAAGTCGCCGAACGGTTGAGTTTGTCCGATTCTCAACGCGCCGAACTTCAAGCGATTGTCCAAGAGAGAGCCACCGCGGTTGCCGCTGCAAGCGACCCGGCTCTCAAAGCGTCGACGAAGAAAACCTTCGACGACAAAATGATCGCTCTGTTGACCACCGAGCAGCGAAATCTGCTCTCCGAGTTGGATGCCAACCAAAAACTTCGATTTCAGTTCCGAGAAATGAAATGGAACGAAGTCCTCGAATGGTTCGCCGAGCAACAGGATTTGACCCTTGTGATGGACCGGACCCCTCCGGGAACCTTCACCTACAGCGATTCAAGAACCTACTCGCCAACCGAGGGGATCGATCTGATCAACAGTGTGCTGATGACCCGAAATTTCTCGGTGATGCGGCGAAACAAAATGCTGGTCGTTGTCGAACTCAGCGATGCACTCCCCTTGGAACTCATCCCGAGAGTCAAACTCGATGAACTCGCATCCCGAGGCCGTTTCGAACTGGTCTCCGTCGCCTTCCCACTCGGAGGACGCCCCATCGATGCGGTCTTGGCCGAAGTCAAACCGTTCCTGAGCGGATACGGCCGCGCCATTCCTTTGGCTCAAGCCTCCCAACTGCTCGTCGTTGAGAATGCGGGCAAGATGCAGACGATCAACGAACTCATCGCCTCGACCCCTGTGCCGAAGGTTCCCCCGCGCCCCGAGCCGGTCCCTCCTCCCAAGCCAGTCTTTGCAACCTACTCGTTAGGGAACCTCGATCCTGCAGCCGTAATGAAAACGATTCAAACGCTCATCTCTTCAGACCACGTGACGATCGATCCAAAAACCGCAGTTCTCAGCGCCTATGTGCCGGCCGAAGCGCAAAGCACCATCAAAGCCATCATCGATAAGATGACCGAAAACGCGCTCGGAAATAACCTTCTCGAATCGGTCGCTTACCAAGCTTCAAAAACACTGCCAGAGGATCTCAAAAAGCAGATCCTTGCCATCGCTCCGAACGCCGTCGTGCTGACGACGGCCGATCGTGTCCAAGTCACCGCATCGAGCGCCGACCAAGCACTGATTCGCGTCGGGATGATCGGTCTAGACATCACCCCTGTGATGGAAAACCCAGGCATGAAAGTTTTCGAAATCGACCCTGCGATGGCTACCATTGCCGAAGCAGCCATGAAGGCTTTTCTACCCAAAGCCCAAGTCGGTGCGAACGCCGGAGCCGGTGCACTGATCGTTCGCGGAACCGAAAGAGACCTGCAACTGGCAACCGAAATCTTCGAAATTTGGAAGAAATCCCAAGTCGGTAAATCGCTTCAATTGCGATCCTTCCCCCTCGATCGAATCGCCGATGCAAAGTGGCTTGCCACCGTCCAAAAGCTCGTTCCAAACGCCAATGCATGGCTCAATCCTGAAGGCAAGGAACTGATGATGCTCGCAACGCCCGCTGAGCTCAAGTCTGTCGAGTCCTCCTTGCAAGCTCTCCTTGCGCTTCTACCGAAACCTTCGGCGCGCGAGCTGAAACTCTATCTGCTTTCGAAAAACCAACTCGCACGTCGCGCTCTGTTGGCCTCCGAACTCCCCCAAGACCTAGCCACCATCAAGATCGTCGACGGAACCAATAAAGAAGAGCTTTTCGTCTGGGCTGAACCACCGCAGCACGAGAGCTTCAAAAACTTCCTCGATAGCCTCGACCAACCCACCTCGATACCGACCCCAACGCAACTCAAAACTTACCCCCTCGAGACGAGCGAATCGACCCTGGTTCAAACCCTCCTGGCGGCCGAATACCTCGAAGCAAAAATCACCATCGACACCGAAGGAAAACGCCTGACGGTCGTGGCCCCAGATACGATCCAGCAAAAAATCGCTGAACGCCTTGTTGCGATCGAAAAGGAACTGCCCAAACGGTCCATGTCGAAGCTCGAATCCTACTCGGTGCCGGGCATGACCGCAGCGGCCTTGAGCATCGCATTGACGCCCCTGACGGCCAAAGCTCGAGTCAGCGTCGATTCGGCAAAGGATCGTTTGCTGATCGCAACGGATGAAGCGAACCATTTGGAAATCCAACAACTCATCGAGGCCATGAGCGCCCAGGCTTCGCCCGACAAGCAAAAACTTGTGGTCGTCTACCCGATCCAAAATGCAACCCCCACGCAAATCAAAACCGTTCTAGACCAAATCACCACCGGAACGACCACCCTTGCCGATGACAAACTCAAACAGATCGCTGTGACCGGCTCGATCGAGAATCACGCCCTGGCAAAATCGACGATCGAGCAAATGGACAAACCGCGTTCAGGCGACTCAACGACCAAGGAAATCCGAAGCTTCGACACGAAGAAAACTTACGCGACCTATCTTCTTCCACTGCTCCAAAAACTCTGGCCCGACGTGGAACTAGCCGCCGACTCGACGACCAATCGGATCCTGGCTACCGGTTCGAAACAAGACCTCGATCGAATCGCCCAATCGCTCGATCGGCTCATCGCGGCCCCGGATGGAACTCCACAGACCGTTAAGACTTACCCTGTCCCCGCAGGAGATATCACGAGCCTAGCAACGATCCTGGCACAAATCGCACCACAAGCTCTCATCAGTCCGGATATCGTATCGAGAACCCTGACTGTCTTTGCCACCGAGGAACAACACCTCCGTGTTTCTCAGTCGATCGAAACCGTGAGCAAGACCGCTCAAACCGCAAAACGACCCGTGACCTACCAAGTTCGACCTGCGCAGGTCACCGCGTTGCAAACCTCGCTTGCGACGCTGTTTCCCACCGCTAGCCTTGCCGCTGTCCCCACCACCGGTCAACTCATCGTGGTCGCATCGGAGGAACAGCACGCGAAGATCGCCGAGGTGATCAAGGATTTCGATAAGCCGCAAGGCACACCAGGTGTTCTCAAAGAGATTCGAAGCTACGACACGAAAAAGACCTACGCGACCTACCTGCTGCCCCTGCTGCAAAAGATGTGGCCAGATGTCGAACTCGCTGCCGATTCGACCACCAACCGGATCTTAGCAACCGGAACCAAAGAGGAACTCGATCGACTAGGGGATTCGCTCGATCGATTGATCGCTGCCCCGGACGGATCGCCTCAGACGGTCCAAACGTACCCGGTTCCCGCAGGGGACCTGACGAGCCTAGCGACCATTCTGGCGCAGATTGCACCTCAAGCCCTTATCAGCCCCGACATCGCGTCAAGGACGCTGACCGTCTTTGCAACCCAAGAGCAGCATACTCGCGTCGCCCAATCGATCGAGCAGATCAGCAAAACGGCTCAGACCACCAAGCAGCCCTCAACCTACCTGGTTAAACCCACCCAAGTCACCGCGGTACAAACCGCCCTGATCACGTTGTTTCCGACCGCGAGCGTCGCTGCGGTTCCAACCTCGGGCCAGATCATCGTTGTGGCTACCGAAGAGCAGCAGACGAAAATTGCAGCCGTCATCAAAGGATTGGAAAACCAAAATCAGACTGGAGAGAAGTCCATCCGCGTCTTTAAACTCGATCCGGAGCGAATCGATGCAACGGCGATGGCCACCACCCTAGCCTCAATGCTCTCCCCCCAAATCCAGATCGAACCGAACCCGAAGAACCAAACCATCGCGGCGATCGGAACCGCCGAAGAACTCGACGATGTCTCCAAAAAAATCGATGAGATCCAACAGCAGCTCCCCCCTCCAGAGCCTTCGGTGTCGGTGGTCTATCCATTGCAGAACGGGAACCCAGTCTCCGCCTACACGATCCTCACGTCGTTGCTTCCCCGCGCGACGGTCGTCTACGATACGCTCGGCAAGTCTGTGGCTGTGACTGGAAAGCCCGGTGAGCATGAACGCGTTCGCGAATTGATGAAGACCTTTGACGCCCCGAGGACCGAAACCTCGGTGACCAAGGTTTATCGCCTCAAACAACCCAATGCGTATGGACTTGCGATCATCCTGACGACCCAATTTCCAACCGCAAGTGTGTATGGTGGCCGCACCGATGGAACGTTGATCGCTACGGCTAGCCCAACCCAGCACGAACGAATCGCCGAATTGGTCAAGGAACACGACCAAGGAGCCGTCGAAATCGCGACCCGTGTTTTCGCACTCCAGAAGGCCGAATCGTTAACACTCCGTGCAGCGATCGCTGCGTCCTCGGAGCGCATTACCGCCACGGCCGATACGACGACCAACAGCTTGATCGTCACTGCCCCAGCCGAAGAGATGCTACGCGTCGAACAGATTGTTCGCGAGATCGATACGGCCGATGCGGTAGGCAAAACGACCAAGTACTACCCACTTGCGACCGCAGAACCGGCCCCGATGTCCCGGGCCCTTTCAGAGAGCTATCCCAAAGCCAAGTTCTCCTCCGATGCGGTCAACGGCGGGCTCTATGTCACTGCGAGCCAACAAGAACAAGAAACCCTCGGGAAACTGATTCAGGAAGTCAACGCGCAACCGAACAAGCTTCCGACGATGAAGTCCTACGTCATGGAATACGCAGCACCCGATACCGTCGCTCGGGCGATCACAGGTGCCTTGGGGTCACGAACCACCGCCGGGGTCAGTTTCAATCGCGACACAAAAACCGTCTTCGCGATCGGGACGGTCCAAGAGCTCGAGTCGATCGAGAAGATGGTCAAGATCATGGACCAACCGGGTGCCAAGGACAGCCAACGACGACTTGAGATTTTCTCGCTTCAAGGGGTCGATGGCAGCTCCCTGGAGAACGCCATCGAGAATCTTTTCAAGGACACTTCCGGAGCGTCGGTCCAGTACGACACCATCAACGAGCAATTGCTCGTCACCGGTTCGACCTCCCAGATCACGATGGTCCAAGAAGCGATCAAGAAGCTCGCTCCCCCTCCAAGAACGCTTGAAATCTTCACGCTCGCATCGACCGATCCGTACCAAATGAAGACGGCGATCGATGCGCTCTTCCAAGACGAACCGATGCAGACCGCACCGAGTCTTTCGATCGATTCCAATCAACAGCAACTGATCGTTCGAGCGACCCAAGAGCAGTTCGACGCAATCAAGCAACTCATGCAACGGATGGGTGAAAACCCGAACACGATCGGATTGGGGGTAACTGGCAACAATCCGAACCAGCGTTCGTCTTTAACGAACCCCAACGCTGGGCCCCAAGGGGCTCTAGGGAATAACAACGCTGGCAATAGCAATGCCGGAGGCAACGCAGGGAGAATCAGGACCGTACCGGTGAATCGCAACCCCAAGCAGTTGCTCGAGGATGTCGAAAGACTCTGGCCGTTGATCCGATCCAATCCGATCCAAGTGATCGATCCGAAGGAACTCGCCAAACCGCCCCAAGATTCCGAAAAGGGAGCTTCCACAGGACGTCCCCGATCGTTCTTGGGCAAGCTCATCTCGGCTCAACAACCTCCCGAAGAAGCTGCGAAACCCGACCCCACGCAAGCACCCGTGGTGGTCGTCGCCGGGGATGGTCAATGGACACTGGCCTCTGATGACCCTGAGGCCCTAGCGTCGATGGAACGGCTTCTGGCCACGTTGCTCAATCCTACCGTCGAGCCTTTTGCAACCGCCGGAAACTACTCGGTCTACATCCTGCGACATGCCGACGCGAAGCAAATCCGAGAGCTCCTCGGCGAACTTTTCCGAAGCTCCGAGCGCCGCAGTGCTTCCTCAAGCGGCTCCTCCGCATCCGACCTATTCCAAAGGGTCAAGATCGTTTCCGACGCACGCACCAATGCCTTGGTCATCGGCGGCAACCGCGCCGATCGCAAAATCATCGAAGAATTGCTCGGGGTCTTTGATTCCAAGGACCTGATCGATCGTCTTCAGCAGATCACCCCAACGCTCATACCGATTTCGAGCGCCAGCGCCGATACGATTTCCGACTTGGTGCGCGATGTTTACAAATCGCAGTTGTCCAGCGGTGCAGGACGCGATCCATTGGACATTCCCGAAGGCGTATCGAGCGAGGTCGCTACCATCCTCCAACAGATCAACGCGCAAACCTCGGGGCCATTGTTGACCATGTCGGTCAACGAAGCATCGAACTTGATCGTTCTGCGAGGACCCAACGAACTGACCAGCGAGATCAAAGAATTCATCGAGAAAATCGATCAGCAATCCTCTTCAGCCCCCTCGCGCCGCATCCAAGTCCTCCGATTGGAATCGACCAATTCGAAGAACCTCGAAAAGGCACTCAAGATCCTCAATAGCAAGTAGCCTTCCCTCGAAGAGCTACCCTTCCTCGACGCGGCACTGCGTGTCTGTTCGGCTTATCTTCGTAGGTCTTGGCCTTGAAACCGACGGTCCAACGCAAGCCGCAACGGTTCTGTAACGAGGACCGCTTGTTTCTCACTCGGCTCGACCGGGACCAAGCCTCTGGCGATTGCCTTCAATAAATCATCGATCCCTTCGCCGGTCTGTGAACTGACCGATAGCGATGGACAATCAGGCAGCGAATTTGGGCTGGGCAACTGAAGATCGGCTTTGGTCAGCACCAGCATCGACTTGTGCGGTTTGCTATCGAGCAGGCCCTGATGGGCCTGTGTCCAGCCTTCGGCCGGATCGACCAAGATCAATTGCAGGTCGGCCGAGGAACTTGCCTCGATCGCGCGTTGCACTCCGAGTTGTTCGGTTAGGTCACCCGAAGTTCGAATCCCAGCGCTGTCCTGGATTCGGACCGGCCAGCCCTCGATGCTGGTTTCCTCGACGAGCAAATCGCGCGTCGTACCGGCTTGATCGTGAACTATCGCTCTTCGGTATCCGAGAATCCGATTGAGCAAACTGCTCTTGCCCACATTGGGAGGGCCGCAAAGAAGAACATCGAAAGGGGTCGTTAGATGCCGACCCACTTCGTTCCAGGACTTCAGCTCCTGGGCCAAACGCTGCGCCTCGGGCAAGTCGGCTCGATCAAGGGCACGATCGATCTGATTCAACGCATCGCGCAGCGCCCCTCGTTTCTGGTCCATGAGGATCCTCGCGGTGCGCAGCGTTTTTGCTTTGAGCAATTCCAAGGTCGCTTCGGTGTCGATCGGATCGGTTTGTGTCTGAGCAAACGACTCGATCGCCGATTGGATCCTGATCCCTTCATCGAGCAAGCAGTTAAGGATCGCATGCGATGCGGCATGGCCTCCGTGGCAATGCAGCTCGTAGCGATCCTCTGCGGTGCGGCATACGACGACCGACTCGCCGGCAGGAGCGTTCTCGGGAAGCTCGCCAGCTCGGGTTGGCAATCTCAAGATCCCGTAGCGAATCGCGTCGATCCGAATCATGTCGGATCGGTGAGCGGGGGTCCAATGCCGAGCGAGCCACTCGATCGCTTGGGGTCCTATCAATTCGATCACGGCGATGGCCGAGGGAGCGTCCCCGGTGATTTTGCAAGCAGTCGATTCTTTCAATTCGGTCATCTTCGATAAGTCATCCGATTCGAGTTCCGAAAAGGAGCCGTCAGGTCATGGTGTGTCCATCGGCTTGGTTATACTGTCGCCTGCGCTTTGAAATCTGAACGTTGGACCGAGAGATCATTTTGGGACCGAAGGAAAACTATGATTCGCAGACTATTTTTTGCATTGCTCGCCTGGGTTGGGATCGCCAACGGTTTGTGCATGGTGCCCAATGCCCGTGCGGACGTCAAGGTCCCAGCGATTTTCGGCGACCATATGGTGCTCCAACGGGATACGAAGCTCAAATTCTGGGGTTGGGCCGAACCTGGCGAGAGTGTTGAGATCCAAATCGGGGCGTCCAAATCGAGCACACAAGCCGACGCCGAAGGGAAATGGCGATTGGAATTGCCAGCCATGGTCGCGAGCAAGAGTCCGACGAGTGTTGTGATCCAAGGGAAGAATCGGATCGAGTTTAAGGATGTGCTTGTCGGAGAGGTTTGGGTCTGCTCAGGGCAATCCAATATGGAGTGGTCTGTCGCAGCGAGCCTTAATCCTCAGGAAGAGATAGCGGCCGCCAAGTACCCTACGATCCGGCATATCAAAGTCCCCTTGGTTCCCTCGATGGTGCCATTGGACAATTTCCAATCCAACTGGCAGGTTTGTTCTCCGGAGACGGCTGGTGGGTTTACCGCTGTGGGTTATTACATGGCACGCGAGCTATCGAAGAAGCTCGACGTCCCGGTCGGCCTAGTGAATTCCTCGTGGGGCGGCACGCGGGTCGAGCCCTGGATCCCACCCGTGGGGTTCCAACGCGTCGATGCTTTGCAAGGAATCTATCAATCCGTCATGGGTCGAACCCCTGGAACGCCGGCGTACCAAAAACGACTTAGGGAACACATCGAAGCACTTGAGAAATGGTTGCTCAAGGCCAAGACCTCGACCGGCGGCGAGGAGTTGCTCGCCCCGAGTCCAAGCTTCCCGAATGAGTTGACCCCGTTTGGTAGCAATCAGGACCCGTCGATGCTCTACAACGGCATGATTCATTCGATCGTCGGTTTTCCGATTCGAGGAGCGATTTGGTACCAAGGCGAATCCAATCACGAGGAGGGAATGATCTATCTCGAAAAGAAAAAGGCGTTGATCCAAGGCTGGAGAGAGCGATGGGGTCAGGGGGACTTTCCTTTCTACTACGTCCAAATCGCACCGTTTCGATACGGCGATTCCGATCCGACGACGCTTGCGAAATTCTGGGAGGTCCAAGCGGCAGTGCAAGCCACCGTTCCCAGGACCGCGATGGTCGTCATCAACGACATCGCGACACTCAACGATATTCATCCACCGAACAAACAGGATGTAGGTCGACGATTGGCATTGCTGGCACTAGCCAACGACTATGGGATGAAAGATACCTTCGCAAGGAGTCCTGAATACAGCAACATTGAATCCAAGGGCAAAGAGCTCAAGGTCACGTTCAAGTACACGGCGGGCGGATTGAAAACGCGCGATGGCAAACCACCGAGCCACTTCGAAATCATCGGAGCCAATTCGAATGGTTATCAGCCGGCCGAGGCCCAGATCCAGGGGGATAGCGTGCTATTGACCAGCGACAAAGTCGCTAATCCGACGGCCGTTCGCTTCGCATGGAATATGCTCGCCGAGCCGAACCTCAGCGGTGCAAGCGGCTTGCCGGTTGGAGCATTTCGAGCTGGCAAGGAGCCACAGTTTTTAGATACCGTACCGGGGGCCGATCAATACCGCTTGGTCTACGATCTGGACCTCAACAAACTCTCGAATGACATCCGCTACGATGTCGACAACAGCAGCACCGTCGGTCCTTTTGAGAGAGTCGCTTATTTTGTTGAGCTGACCGGACCGCAGGGTGAGGAGCGCAAGGTGTTCGTATCGATGAAGACGTTTACCAAGGACCCCAGCAGGATTGGGATTCCCACATTCGCCTCGAAAGCTCGATTCCAAATGCCGGTCCAAAGCATGGATATTTTTAGCAACGTTGCTGGACTGACCTTAGGCACACAGATCGATTCTGGAAACATCGAATTTTGGCCCGACAACTACGCGCAGAGAAATGAGCCGGCCGTCGCTGGCGCATCGGATCGCGTTTATGACTTTGGCGATTCGCTGGCCGTGCCCGAAGACGGATACGGATCGATGCAGGTGCATCATGGAGCCGTCAAGCAAACTGTTTTCGCCATCAACCAATGGAAAGCTGGGTCTAGAGCCGACGTTGGGATCGGCAACAGCAGCGGCGAAAACAGCGACTGGACCTTCACCAGCTCGGCCAGCAGCTATCCCAACAAGCGACTCCGCGTGTATGTGAAATAATCTCGTTGAAACACAGAGGCACAGAGGTCGCGGAGCTTGGTTCGAATCTCCCACCCTCTCTGTGCTCTCTGTGCCTCTGTGTTTCTATTCCTTGAATCCTTTTCAAAAGCCTTTTGATAGATCTTCTGAGAAAAACACAAAGTTGCACTAGGTGCCAGCATTTTTCTGGGCTTGGTTCAGACGGTAGTAGGTCCCTTGTTGGGCAAGCAAATCATCGTGGTTGCCGACTTCGGTGACTCTCCCACGTTCCAGCACGATGATGCGATTGGCTTTCCGTAGGGTGCTGATGCGGTGCGCGATGGCGATCGTGGTTCGACCTTGGACGAGCACATCGAGCGCTTCTTGGATTTCCCGCTCGGTTTCAGTGTCGACTGCCGAGGTCGCTTCGTCGAGGATGAGAATGCGTGGATCCGTAAGCAGTGCGCGAGCGATCGAGATGCGTTGGCGTTCGCCTCCGGAGAGCGATTGGCCTCGTTCGCCCACGAGCGAATCGTAGCCATCGGTGAGCTTAAGGATGAAATCGTGGGCCTTAGCCGCGCGTGCTGCGGCGATGACCTGCTCGCGGGTCGCATCGGGGCGTCCATAAGCGATATTCTCGGCGATCGAGCCGAAGAACAGAAAAGGCTCCTGAAGAACGATTCCTATATTGCTGCGGTATTCGCTGATCGGGTATTCGCGGATATCGACACCATCGACGCGAATCGAGCCGCTTGCCACATCGTAGAAGCGGCATACAAGGTTGACCAGGGTGCTTTTTCCTGCACCGCTCGGTCCGACTAGCCCGATCATTTCGCCCGGCTGAATGCTTAAATTCACGTCGTGGATGACTTGTCGCGATCCGTAACTGAAGGTGACTTTATCCAAATCGATGCGACCTTGGACCCGCCCTGGATGAACGGGGCCCAGGGGTTCGGCAACGCTTGGTACTCGGTCGAGAATCTCGAAAATCCGGTGGGTTGCTGCTGCGGTGCGTTGGGCGTTGGCAAGCAGTCGGCTCATATCGTCAAGCCGCAGGTAGAGTCGAGATACCCACATGAGGAATACGGAAAGATCGCCGACGGACAATCCACCTCGATAGATTTGGTAAGCACCAAAACCGTAGATGATCAACAATCCGATATCGGTAAGCAGGGTGATGATCGGGGCGAAGGCCGCCCAGAGGCGATTGACACGGTCGTTGGCGTAGAGGACTTGGTCGTTGCGTTCCTGGAACCGTTCGACTTCGCGATTCTCCTGGGCGAAGGCTTTGACGACCCGGATACCAGGGATGGTATCGGCTAGGACATTGACCATTTCGGCCCATGCCGAGCTGCCGCGGGCAAAACCCGCACGCATACGAGCTTGGACTCGCGCGACGATCCATGCGATGAAAGGGAACGGCAAGAGTCCGACCAAAGCCATCGTCGGATCGAGCCATATCAACAGGATCGCAGTGATGACGATCATGATGATGTCGGTGGCGAAATCGACAGCATGGATCGAGAGAAAATCGCAGATTCGCTGCGTGTCATCGCTGACGCGGGAGATCAAATCCCCGGTCCGTTTTCCACCGAAGAATTCCAGCGATAGCTTTTGCAAATGTCCGTAGGTTGCGTAGCGCAGATCGGCGCTGATGCGCTCGCTGATGCGAGCCATGACGTAAGTCTTTGCCCAACTCAATGCCCAACTGAGCAAGGCCGCCAAGAGCATTCCTCCCAGGAGCCATGGGACCAGATCGAATCGAGCAGGCAGTTTGCTTTGGTGGGGGATCAGGACCTGATCCATCAGGGGTTTGGTGAGCAAAGGTGGGATCATCGCCGCGCAGGTGCTCAAGACCGTCAGCCCAAAGCCCCCTGCGATCAAAAGCGCGCGGGGTTTTGCGAACCGAACCAATCGCAACAGCGAACGTGTCGTGTTGGGGACAGCCGTCGGTGAGCAATTGGCGCAGAGGACTTGCCCCTCCTGCATTGGGCCTCCGCACGACGGGCATATCGAGCCAGCGTCGGACTCCTCTTGGCCGGAGCGGATCTTCTGGAACTCCGATACGATCGAGGCGGCCCCATTGATTTCGGCGGCGGTGTATCGCCAGTGTGCGATGAGGCCCTTATCGTCGAAGAGTTCCAAGACACCGAGTCCGGACCGATCGACTTTTCTCAAGCCGGATTCTGGAGTCAGTTCCCAGCGGCTCCATCGGCCTGAAGAATTGTCCCAAGCATAGAGGGCTTGGCGAGTCAGAACGACCAAGCTCTTTTCGAAGCGAAGTGCGTCGTCGAGGTTGGGTTGGAACCAGGATTCGACCGATTCACTCGCCCCAAGGAGGGAGGAAAAGGCCTCGCTGCACTTGGGGCTCTGAGCGATCAGTGCATGGCGAAGGGGCTCGGGGATGTTAACCTGGACTGGCAAGGTGTTTAGGCCCTAGGCTAAGCGTTCCTAAGCGTTTTCTTTTACCGAGGCCGACTTACGGGCTCGGATGAAGGATTGGACACCCGTAGCGACGTAGGTAAAGCACAAGATGGCCATCGCCCAGACCGAACCGGCTCGCGTCAGATCGACCGCTTCGCCTTGAGCTAGCTTCCCGAGTTGCATGAGGCTCGGGACCAGGGCAGCCAGAGCGCCTAAGAGTCCAAGCGCCACGGCAGCGTGCATCAAATGTTTGCGAAGATGCGGCTTGGTACTTGAAAGGAAACCGAGAATCAGTAGGGGGAGCCCGACAGCCATCGGAATGAAGATACTCGGGCTACCTACTTTTTGGGTAATCATCAGGATTACCAAAGAGATCCCGCAGAGCAAGGCACCGAAAAGCATCGTTATTTTAGGCATAATTGGCTCGTTAGATCGTTCTTAGACGGTTTTTTTGATTTGACGGTCGGGGGTTCAAGACGTAGATTTTTATCACGTTACTCAGGTTTGGCATAGGTTAAATTTATAGGTGCGAGCGCCCCCATCATGGCAAACATGGGATTTTTGGTTCCAACCGGTGGCGGAGAAGACATTCCGCTGAAGAAAAACCGAATCGTGGTAGGGCGGCGCGAGACGTGCGACGTCGTCTTGCGATTTCCCAATGTTTCTGGGCAGCATTGCCGCCTGACGCTCGAGCAGGGTTATTGGTTTATCAAGGACCTCGACAGTCGCAACGGGACCAAGGTCAATGGCTACCGGGTCACTCGCAAACGGCTCGATCCTGGGGTGATCATCTCGATCGCCAAGCACCAGTACGAAGTCCGTTACGATCCGGAATTGCTAGGGGCATCCGGGCCCCCACCGGCCGACGACGATCAAATCGAACTTGCGCTCCGATCTTCGCTCATGGAGCGGGCTGGATTGGACAAGAGCAAGAAGGACGACGGCCAAGAGGCAGGTAACTAGCGGTGGCTCGGGCCTGTCCTTGCGGATTACCAATCCGCCTAGGTATACTCAGGGCCAGTCGGTTCGCTTCGAACACTTGTCCCTCGATACCAGCGGAATGTAAAGCGTAATGGTTAAAACAGCAAGCACCATGTTGCCCTTGGGCACCCCGGCCCCTGATTTTCGTTTGCCTAACGTCGATGGCCGAGAGGTAGGCCTAGGCGACTTCAAGGGTGGCAAGGCTCTCGTTGTGATGTTCATCTGCAACCATTGCCCATTCGTGAAACATATCGCAAGTCAACTGGTCCAACTCCACGCCGACTACGCACCCAAGGGAGTGCACTTCGTGGGGATCAGTTCCAACGACATCGTCAGTCATCCGGACGATGCTCCCGAGGCCATGAAGCTCGAGGCACAGGCCCAAGGATACGAATTTCCTTATTTGTACGACGAAACCCAAGAGATCGCAAAAGCTTACCGTGCAGCATGCACGCCGGATATTTTTGTATTCGATCAAGGCCATCGTTTGGTTTACCGAGGGCAGATCGACGATTCCAGGCCCCGCAATGGAAAGCCGGTCACCGGTGCGGATTTGCGGGCTGCACTTGAAGAGATTTTGAGCGGCAAGGC
>Ga0082207_1000788_pt1 | contig 17007 bp, 14 predicted proteins | sample LakMenEpi10Aug09_FD_71540 | JGI IMG/M metagenome (GOLD analysis project Ga0082207, IMG submission 71540)
ACTAAATAATGCCGAGAGTCGAGGCCAATAAGGAGCATTGCCGACGGCATTAGAGTCTTTCTTGCGCACGGCAAGTCGCAGGAATGGGATTGAAAACACGCATGAAAAATCAGAAAGAATCCGCCAAGATCTACCACATAACGCACATCGACAACTTACCAAAGATTATTTCCGATGGATGTCTTTGGTCAGACCGAGCCCGTCTGGTGCGAGGTTTTGATTGTAACCTTATTGGCATGCCAGCCATTAAAAATCGCAGACTGAATCTGATTCCTGTTCCTTGCCATCCAGGAACAACGGTTGGTGACTACGTCCCTTTTTATTTCTGCCCTCGATCCGTAATGCTTTATATTTTTCATTGCAACAATCATCCCGACTTACCCTATCGTGGTGGTCAACAGCCCATAGTTCACCTTCAGGCTGACCTACATGCCTGCGTCGATTGGGCTAATCGAAAAAGAGTTAGATTCGCGTTCTCCAACGGGAATGCGGGGTCATTGACGGCAGATTTTTTCTCAGAATTGTCTGACTTATCTCAGATAAACTGGGCCGCAATCGATTCGACAGACTTTCGTGATCGCACTGTGAAGGAGCAAAAGCAAGCGGAATTCCTGGTTCACGAATCCTTTCCTTGGAGCCTAGTGGAAAGTTTAGGTGTTTTTGACAAGAATATTTGTGATCTAGCTCGCCGAGTGATTTCAGATTGCACGCACAAGCCGTTGGTTCGGGTAGAGAACAGTTGGTACTTTTGATAGGGATCCGTCGATGATACAGATTACCTCAGGTGATATTTTGAAAGCAGATGTCGAAGCTTTGGTCAACACGGTCAACTGTGCTGGGGTGATGGGCCGAGGAATCGCGCTGCAATTCAAAAAGAAGTACGAAGGAAACTTCAAGGCCTACAAAAAAATTTGCGATGCAGGCAAACTTCGTCCGGGAACCATGTTCGTTTATGATAATGGAAGCCTGATTAATCCGCGTTTCATCATCAATTTCCCCACCAAGAACCATTGGCGTGATAAGAGTAGGTTGGAGGATATTGAGACTGGATTGATTGCCTTGACCCATGAAGTTAGGACGAGAGGTATAAAATCAATCGCCATCCCTCCGCTTGGTTGTGGCTTGGGAGGACTCAATTGGACAGCGGTCAGGCCACTAATCGAAGCAGCCTTTGAGGAGTTCGGTAACGTGCATGTTGTGTTATTTGAACCAACTGGGACGCCAGCGGTAACCGAAATTGCACCGTCCAAGAAAAAACCCTCCATGACTCTCGGTCGCAGCGCTATGATTACCTTGATACGGCATTATCTTGCCGCCTGTATGGATCCGGTGGTTACCCTCCTTGAAATACACAAATTGATGTACTTCGTGACTGCATGTGGTGAACCAATTGAAAGACTTTGTTTTCAGAAAGGGCCTTTTGGTCCTTATTCTGAAAACCTGCGGCATGTGCTCAATCAAACCGAGGGACATTTCACCCAAGGCTTCGGCGACGGAGCCGATGCGCCAGAAAAACCGATCTCTTTGCTGCCTGAAGGTCTTGCTCAGGCACAAACCTTTCTTGAGGGTCATTATCAAACACAGCGAAACGTAAGCCGCGTTGCTGATTTAATCGCAGGTTTTGAAACTCCCTACGGCATGGAATTGCTCTCCACCGTCCATTGGGTTTGCCACCGCGAAGGGGCTAGGAATGCTGTGGAAGCAAAACAACGGATCGACGAATGGAGCGAACGAAAGAAGGCTGTTTTTCCAGTAAGACACATCGAACTTGCTTGGAACGTCCTCGAACACAACGCATTATTGCCAAACTAGAGCATTGGGATGTCGTTGACATACGGCCCAAAAACTTGGGTTCCAGCTTCGTTGAAACGACGATCGACTTGAATCGATTCCAGGGTTTTCGAGTGCGACTACGAGCACGACTGCCGCGATGCCAAGTACGAAAAAAGCCGAGCGTTTGCCCAGTAAAACAACAGTGGAGCCTCGCGGGTGAATCCGGGATTCCCGCAGATTGAATTGCCGTAAGAACCTGGAAAAACTGCCATGGTTTGGTAGAACATGCATAACCATTTCCTTCCAAACACTCTCAAACGGAGCACCTAAGCGATGACCAATGGACCTCTGAACCGCAAACTCAACATGGGACTCGTAGGAGGAGGTCCAGGATCGTTCATCGGCAAGGTTCATTCGATCGCCGCTTGTTTGGACAACCGAGCCACCGTCGTTGCTGGAGCTTTCTCAAGCAATGCCGAGCGTTCCAAGCAAGCTGCCCCAGACTACGATGTCTGTTCAACGAGAGCTTATCCGTCCTATGCGGCGATGTTTGCCGAAGAGGCCAAAAAACCTATCGGCGAGCGTGTCGACTTTGTCTCGGTAACAACCCCCAACTCGACGCACTTTGAAGTTGCCAAAGCCGCCTTGGAAGCCGGCTTCCATGTGGTTTGCGACAAGCCGATGACCTTCGATTTGGCTCAAGCCGAAGAGCTTGCAGCGATAGTCGACAAGTCCAAATCGGTATTCGCGCTGACCCATAACTACACCGGCTATCCTTTGGTGCGTCAAGCCAGAGAGATGATCCAAAGCGGAGAACTCGGCGAGATCCAAGCCGTTCGATCGAATTACATCCAAGGGTGGCTTCGAACCAAACTCGAAGATTCCGATCAAAAGCAAGCCGCTTGGCGAACCGATCCGTCCAAGAGTGGTGCTGCAGGCTGTTTCGGTGACATCGCCACCCATGCTTATAACCTAGGCCGCTACATGACCGGCCTACTTCCAGCAGAGATCAGTTGCCATTTGAAAGCTTTCGAGCCGGGTCGCAAGCTCGACGACTACGGCACGGCAGTGATCCGTTATCAAAACGGAGCTCTCGGGACGGTCACTGCCAGCCAGATCAGTCATGGCCGTGAGAACGATCTGTTTATCGAAATCGATGGAACCAAGGGTGCATTGTCCTGGAGGCAAGAGGAGCCAAACGTCATGGTCGTTCGACAAAATGGCCAGCCTCATCGATTGTACACCCGCGATCCAAACGCCCCGTTTATGAATGCAAGCGGCCGTGGAGCTTGCCGTCTACCAAGCGGTCACCCCGAAGCCTTTTTCGAAGCCTTTGCGAACATCTACTGCTCGGCTTATGACGCGATGATCGCCGTCGTGCAAGGCCAATCGATCGAGCGCGTCAACACCGTCTATCCCAACGTTCACGATGGTGTTGAAGGCATGTTCTTCATCCAGCAATGCGTCGCAAGTTCGGCTCAAAATGGAGCTTGGCTGCCTCTGGCCCACAAACGGGCAAGAAAGTAAAGGTCGCTTTTGCGATCGAGACGACGAGGGTTCGCTACAGTCAGTTTTTCGCTTAACAAGTAGGCAGTGGCTTTATGATGATCGATCAGCCTAGGAATGTCCTCATCGCAGTAGCGTTCGCTCTGTCGGTAATTAGCCAACTGGAGGCTCAGGATCGCTGGCCGCAGTTTCGAGGGGCTCAATCCCGAGGGATCTCGGTCGAATCGATCAGCCCTGACGGTTCGGCCTCCGACAGCAAACTACCCGAACAATGGTCGACGACCCACAACATCGCTTGGAAGAAGGATATCCCGGGACGTGGTTGGTCCTCGCCTGTTGTCTGGGACAACAAGGTCTTTCTAACGACCGTCGTAAACTCTGAAGCTTACGAGCCAGCCAAAAAAGGGCTCTATTTCGGTGGCGAGCGCAAGGCTCCAACCTCGGTTCACCAGTGGAAGGTTCTTTGTTTGGATTTAAAGTCTGGGGAGACTATTTGGGAAAAGCAAGTGCACCAGGGGGTTCCTCAGTCATCGATCCACATCAAAAGCAGCTTTGCTTCCGAGACTCCCGTGACCGATGGCAAACGGGTTTACTGTTGCTTTGGAGGCTTGGGTATTTTCTGTTTTGACTTTGAAGGCAACGAAATCTGGCGATACGAGCTCGAAGCACTCCCGACAAGGCTCGGTTGGGGAGCGGCTGCCTCGCCGGTCCTACACGAAGGCCGACTGTACCTTTGCAACGACAATGAGAAGTCTTCGTACTTGGCATGCCTGGATGCTGCCACGGGTAAAGAAGTTTGGAAGCAGTCGCGTGAGGAAAAGAGCAATTGGTCAACACCCTATGTATGGAAGAACAAATTCAGAACCGAGATTGTTACGGCTGGGACAGGCCAAGTTCGCTCCTACGATTTGGATGGCAAGCTCTTGTGGTCATTAAAGGGGATGTCGTCCATTACGATCGCCACTCCTTATGAGGCCGATGGTTTGCTGTATGTCACTTCAGGATACGTTGCAGATCAGTCTCGACCGATCTACGCGATCAAGCCTGGTGCAAGTGGCGATATCACACTCGCCGAGGGGACTAGCAGTTCCGATGCGATCGCTTGGAGTGTCCCTAAGGGTGCTCCCTACAATCCATCGACGCTTGTTTATCACGGTCGTTTGTACGTGTTGTACGATGCTGGGCTTTTTGCATGCTACGATGCGGCCACGGGAAAAGAGATCTATACTCGGCAAAGGATCCCCAACGGGCGAGCCTTCACCAGCAGTCCTTGGGCTTATGGGGACAAGATTTTTTGCCTTAACGAGGAGGGCAAAACGTTCGTGATCCAAGCCGGGGACGAGTTCAAGGTTTTGGGAACCAATGAGTTCGAGGAAGACGACATGGGGATGGCCAGCCCGGCGATATTGGGGGATCGTGTCTTGGTTCGAACCGCAGCCCGGATTTACTGTATCGCCAAGAATCCGTAAATCGAAAGTTTGGCTAGCTTTCCCCGGGCGATGGCTTCTTCTGGATTTCGCCGAAGGACTCCTACAAGGTGGTTAGTCGACTTGCGATCAGAGCCTAGGATTTGCTAGTTATTTATCTCTCGGGGGTTAGGTTGGATTTGCATATTCACGGACGATTTGCATGCTCGGTCGCGTTGCGATGCTGTTTTCGATCATTGCGCTAGCCCTATTGCCGGGCTGCCGAATGTTCGTCAGCAATGCTCGCAATCAGTCGCTCCTGACAGCCAGACAACTCTCGCTTCGGGGCACCGATGCGATGCAACGGGGTCGTGGGCAAGATGCCGAATTGCTTTTCTCCCAAGCTTTGGCAAACTCCTCGGACGACGAGCGAGCGCACTGGGGTTACGCCAAGGTTCTATGGCAATCTGGGGACAAACGAAAAGCTCTCGAGCATATGAACGAAGCTTTCCGACTATCGGGGCAAAATCCTGACTATGCGATCACTCTGGGCGAAATGCACTTGGATCAAAACCAATACGATGCAGCGAAAGCTCTCTCGCTCGATGTGCTATCGGTCAACCGCAACCATGCGAATGCTTGGGCTTTGTTGGGCGATGTGCATCGAACCCAGAAGGATTGGCCCAGCGCCTTGGAGTGCTACCATCACGCCTTGTTGGTTCGCAGCGATTTTCCGAAAGCGCAGTACGCGATCGCCGATATCTACAGAAAGACGGGAAAACCTGAAAGAGCCTTGGCCACCTTGGACCATATGGTCGACCTACATGCAGCGGTTTCCGAAGAGTCCGAACACCTTCTACTGCGAGGTCTTACCTTTGCTGATCTTGAACGTCCTGAGGAGGCAAAAGAGCTCCTTGCCCGATGCTCCGAAAGACTCCCAATCGAGCAGTGGAGCCAACAAGTTCAAGTCATCGAGGCCCAAGCCCGGCTTGCTGATCTTGTACAAGCCCGAATGGCCATGGGGCGAATCCCGCCCGAGCATGCCTCCAAACCTGAAGTCCAACGCCTCAAAAACCGTTTGGACAGCGACTTTATAAGGCTGGCGAAAACCGAATCGGCTAAATCTTTGCCGGGCGATAAAAACGTGGAAGCACCAGAACTAATCCCCGGGGTTTACATTGCTGAGCCCGGTAAACTGCCAACCCTTGCGCGTTAGCCCAAGGTGAGGATTAGGCATTCGGAACTTGCATTCTCAAACAGCCAGTTATTGCTATGATTTGGCTTTCGTAAGGTTACGTTGTCTGAGAGATATCATCGGATTACTCAACTGGTATAGTCCCAATGGCTTTGATCGTCCAAAAGTTTGGTGGAACGAGCGTCGCGACACCTGAGAAAATACAAGCTGCTGCCCGCAAGGCGGTCCGTACCCAACAAGAGGGTAACCAAGTGGTCGTCGTCGTCAGTGCCATGGGGCATGAGACCGACCACTTGATCGATCTGGCTAAAAAGGTCAATGAAGAACCTCCGGCGCGTGAGATGGACATGCTTCTGAGTACCGGCGAGCAAGTCAGCGTGGCGCTCATGGCGATGGCCATCCACAGTTTTGGACACCAAGCCGTATCGCTAACCGGAGCCCAGATGGGGATTCGAACCGACAGTTCGTATACCAAAGCCCGTATCAAAACGATCTCGACGGAGCGAATTCGCAAGCACCTCGATGCTGGCAAGATAGTCATCGCTGCGGGATTTCAAGGTGTCGATGACGACTTTAACATCACGACCCTAGGTCGCGGTGGTAGCGACACGACAGCCGTTGCCCTTGCCGCCGTCTTGGGTGCGGACGCTTGTGAGATTTACACCGATGTCGACGGAGTCTACACCACCGATCCGCGACTTCTGCCCGAAGCCCGCCAAATGGGGCTTATCAGCTACGACGAAATGCTCGAACTGGCAAGCCTTGGAGCGAGCGTCATGCACAATCGCTCGATCGAGTTTGCCAAGAAGTTCGATGTTCCGATCCGTGTGCGAAGCAGTTTCTCCGACGCTCCTGGTTCGATGATCGTTTCGATGCCCGAGTCTCCATCGGTCGCTGTCTGCGGAGCCGCATTGACGCGGGACGAAGCACGACTGACGATCAAAAATGTGCAAGATACTCCTGGCATGAGCTACGAGATTTTCAAACGTCTTGCCGATCGAAAAATCACGGTCGACATGATCGTCCAAAACATCGGTTTAGAATCCCGAGCCGATGTCTCGTTTACCGTTCCGAGCAACGAACTGCGAGATGCTCAGCGTGCGATTCAGGAGGCAATGCCACTGGTAGGAGCAACCGAGGTGACTTGCGATGATGCGGTGGCCAAAGTATCGGTGGTTGGTTTAGGGATGGCCGATCAAACCGGTGTGGCCGAAAAAATGTTCGGAGCACTTGCCAACGCGGGGATCAATATCCAAATGATCACCACCAGCGAGATCAAAATCAGTTGTCTGGTTCAACGCTCCGAGGGAACTCAAGCTCTGCGGGCCGTCCATCAAGCATTCGGCTTGCATCACAAACCCGCCGACGCAAACACTTGGCATATCGGCCAGATGCAGCATGCGAAAATGAGCCCCAGCGAAGTTGTCGAAAGGCTCCGTTCGACGAATCTCGAACAACTCACGCTCCTGGATATTAGCCTCTTGGAAGATCAAGCTCGCGTGACACTCAGCGGAGTTGCCGACAACCCAGGACTCGCCGAGAAAATATTCAAAGCGGTTGCCGATGCAGGTGCAGTCGTCGACATGATCGTGCAAAGTTGCGATGGACATCAAGGCGAAACCTCGATCAGTTTCACCGTTCCCAGCGATCAATTGCAGTCCTGCCTGAAGGTGCTCGAGAGCGGTAAGTTTGGCGTTCGAAAAGTGACCAGCGCAAGCAACATCGCCAAGCTCTCCGTCAGCGGCATCGGACTCCGCAGTCATACGAGTGTCGCGATCGCCTTGTTCAAGGCACTTGCCGATCTAGGGATCAACGTCATTATGACCAACACCAGCGAACTGCGAGTCAATGTCGTCGTCGATGGGAAGGATGCAAAACGTGCCCTTGAGGCACTGAAAAAGACCTTTGAAGGTGCCTTGGTCTAGTCTTATTCCTCAGCCAATCATCCATCATGCAACGACCAGAGTTCGTTTACTTTGACCTAGGGAATGTTCTTCTTTATTTCGACCATGGCATCGCTGCTCGTTCGATGGCCAAGCTCATCGGTGTAGAGCCCGATGAAATCAAGAGATTGGTCTTTGACTCGGATTTCCAACTCGCCTACGAACGAGGAGAATTGACCAGCCAGGAGTTTGCAGCGATTCTCTCGGAAAAGTTCAAAAAGGATATCCCGCTCGAGGATCTGATGGTCGCAGCTTCGGACATCTTTGTCCCGAACATGCATATGCTGCCGGTGCTCGATAAAATCCGCAGCCTCAAGATCCCCATGGGGCTCTTGTCGAACACCTGCGATGCTCACTGGAATTGGATCCTCAAGATGGGTTATCCGCAACTCCAAGGTTGGTTCGATCCACTGGTGCTGTCTTTCGAAGTCCAAATGATGAAGCCTGAGCCGGAGATTTACCATCTGTGCGCCGAGCTGGCAGAGATCCATCCTGAGGGAATCTTTTTTACAGACGATCGTCAGGAGAACGTCCAAGGGGCTATCGACGCTGGGTGGAACGCTGCCGTGTTTACAAGTGCCGACCGACTCATGGATACGGTTAGCACTTGGTGAGCTTGTGGCTCTATCGTCGAACGCCCCCGGTCGACTGGCTCAAGACCCGCAGGACGTCTTGCTTATGAATGATCGGCATATCACCGGGGATCGTGTACTTGAGCCCCGCCATAGCGTTGCCCCAGGCTAGCGATTCATCGAGTGACCAGCCATTGAGGCGACCATATAGGAATCCCGCTGAGAAAGCGTCCCCGCCTCCGAGACGCCCTGCCCCGTCAACCTTGCGTGTTCCTGACAAACAGACCGAATCCGCTTCGGCAGCCATTGCCCCTCGCTCACCGAGTGTGATCACTGAACATTTGCCACGCCGAATTTTCGATAGCGTTTGGATCACTTCCTCATCGGAGGCATCGGAGGCTAGTTCCAGATAGGCGATCGCGTCCCGCTTGGCAAAGAAAACCAAATCCGAGGATTCGACCCACTCTCGGCAGCCCACGCGTGCTTGATCCATCTCCCATAGTTTGCTTCGGTAATTGAAATCGAAAGAGACTTTTGATCCGCTTGAACGAGCAACCTCTCTAGCGAGATTCATCATCGAGCGAACTTGCGGGTTCAAAGCCAAGGAGATGCCTGTTGCATGAAACCATCGGCACGACTTCAATGGATGCACCGGTAGTTGATCGCTCGAAAGTCGCGTGAAGGCTGAGTCCTTGCGATCGTAGATCACTTCACCAGTGCGTGGGAAACAAGCCGGTTCGTAGAAGAAGACACCCAATCGATCCTCGGTAGTCCATACGATATGAGTGGTGTCGACTCCGTGCATCCCGATTAGTCTTGCTAGTTGCTGACCGAGCGCATGGTCGGGCAGTCGAGAGATCCAGCACGTTTTTGAACCCAGTCGAGCTAGGCCTACCAGAGTGTTCGATTCGCTTCCACCGATGTGGACTTCGAAAGCACCAGCTTGTTCGAGCCGCAGAGGGATTGGCGGAGAGAGCCGCAGCATTGTTTCGCCGATAGAGACAATATCGTAGGTATTCTTCGATTCAAAGTCGGATGCTTTTGCTGCGGGATCCATAAGAGATGTCGATCGACCTAGCGATCCTGAGTGATTACAAATTCGATCCGGCGATTGGCCGCCCGACCGGCAGGTGTTTGGTTGTCCATGATCGGCATGTCCGACCCATTCGGACGCTTGGTAACCATCGTTTGGTTCCATCCGCCGCGAGATACCAAGTAGTTCCCAATCGCATCGGCTTGTTGCGAAGTCAGTTGATCGGCGCTCACTAGGCCGTTACCCGATTGAAGAGCGTTGTCGGTGTAGCTATCGATCGAAAGCTGACCGCCAGGAGAAGCACTGCGCAGGGCCCCGCTGACACGTTCTAGGAGAGAAACAGCACTGGCCGTCCATTGCGAGGTGCCGGGTTGAAAAAGCTGATCGGAGGGAATCCTTACTCGCAGCGCAGTGCCATTGGTTTCTACCGGGTAGCCCAAGGATCTCAGTGGCTCGATGGACAAGGAGCCTGGCGTATCTGCTCCACGGCTTGTATTGGCCGTAAGTCGCGCTCCACTGCGTCTGGATGGCTCGGGAAGTCCTGGGATAGTCGGCGGGCCTGCGATGCTGGTACTTGATGGATTAGGATCGGTCGTCAACGGTTCTGGTGGAGTCAGTTGCGGGTTTGCCAAGTTGCTTGCTGGAGGAGTATTTGGCGGTAGGCTTCGGCTAGCCGCCAATCGAGCTTGCTGCAACTGAGCCGACATATCGCCGAGTTGCTGCTGCATCAGATCGGATCGTTCGCGGTAGGTCTGAACCTGTTGCTGAGATTGTGCTAATTGACTGTGGAGTTGGCGATTATTCTCATCGAGCAAACGAGCCCTGCGTTCCAGCTCCGAGATCTGCGCGGCATACGCAAAGTTATTTGCGTTATTGTTTGAGCTTGCCGGTGGGCTTGGCAGACCCAGGGTGCCAGTGATCGATGTAGGAGCAGCGCTTCCCGAGCCCCCCGCAGGTGTGCTTACGAAGGGTACCGAAGGGGCACTTGTTGCCGATGGAGCAAGGGAGGGAGTCGAAGCCGCTGGATTTGCTGCATCTGAAACGACTACCGGAGCGCCAGGACTATAAGGTCTCAAATAGTTTGGCATTGATCCAAGCACATACGGCTGGCTCTTTTGACAGCCAACCGTAGCAAGCAAACCGATAACAAGCGAGCAAACCGAGAACGAAATCCGCATCGGATCGGATTTTGTTCCCGAAATGGCTTGATGTGTTTCTTTAGCGATCTGCATGCGATCTATTTCCATCGCATAGGCCATAGCACGAACGCAAGTCGCCGTGCAAGCCCAATCGTATCATGCTAGCAAAACAAGTTTCGATCTAGCGTTCGAGCGTTGGAATCCTCTACAAGCACTGGCGTGTGTTTCCTTGAATCGCCACCCCATTGTCCGCATTGATGCGTGAACCCAGTCCGCCGATGGAAGCCTTAACCGAGCATCGAATTCGCCAGCTTGCAATCGCGATCCAACAAATGGATTCCGACGATGCGAATCGGTTGTTGGAGCATCTTCCCGAGTCGCTTACCAAGCGAATTCGAGGCCAATTGGTGTTGCTAGAGAACATCACCCAAGACGAACGACGTCTTGCTGTAGAAACGATCGAAACGCTTTTGCAGTCGGACGATTTGGAGTCACTTGAAAAATCAGCTTCGCACAGGACGGAGTTGAATCCACCTGTTGCTGTCCAAGACTTGGCTCATCAAGACTTGACTCATCAAGAAATTGCCGTCGAAGACTACCCGATTGAAGCGATTGTTGAGGTTTTAGGCCGAGAGCGGCCAATTGTCATCGCGACGATTTTGAGGAATCTGCCGAGTCGTTTAGGACAGTCGATTGTGCCGCGACTTAATTTAGACCTGGCCAAAGAAGCTGTGGATTGGATCCCTCGGCTCGAGGCCACGCCTTTGCGTGTGCTCGATGGCCTTATGGTTGAGTTTCTCAATCAGGTGAAATCGGTTGGTTCCAAGATGGAAAATCAGCATCAGGGACAAGAGAAGGTTCGAGAGTTGCTCTCGGTCTTGCCTACCACGAGTCCAATCTATGCTCATGCGGATTCCGAGCAAGCGATTCTGGGTCTTGCGAACCAAAACTCCGCCGGCTATCCAGCGATGGCTACGCTGAAGCCTGAGCCAGAGAGCCCTTTTGTTATCCCTTTGAATCGAAAAACGAGTCGCGAAGAGGCGCTCGAAGTTCTCTTAAAACTCGATGATTTGGATTTGCTCCGAGTTCTCTACAGTCACAGCGCCCAGGATGTCAAGCGATTTCTCGCTGGGGCAAACAAAGCACTGCGATTGCGAATTGAGAAGCTCACACCACGTCATGCTTTGAATAAACTTCGGCGAGAACTGGGGAGTGTTCCTATCACGGACGAGAAAACTTGGCGAGAGCTTGCGAGTCAATTCGTACAGACAGCCATCGAAATAACTCAGACCGAGCCGAACAACGAAGACCTTCGCATACCGGCGTAAGCGGAAAACCATCAAGAAGGAAGCACTCGGTATGGCATCGATCCTCAAACCTAAATCTCTCTTTGGCTTCAAACCGGCGGAAGCTTCAACCGATGCACAGAAACCATCGGCGTTGCCTGCTGAGCGAGGCTCATTGGATTCGGTGATGGCTCAAGCTCGTGCGATCCTCGAGCAATGCCAAAAGGATTGCCAAGAGTTGCGAGAGACAGCTCGCAGGGAAGCCGTCCAAGAGGGGCGTGCGGTGATCGATCAGCTTGCTCAGCAGCGCGCCGATACGCTCGTCAGTCAGCAGATGACCGATGTCGTTGCCCGAGTCGATGCGATCTGCATGGCTCTCGAAAATGCGACGCAGCAATGGTTGCGTCAGTGGCAGCATGAAACGGTATCCTTGGCTATCAAAATCGCTGAAAAGTTGCTGGTTCGTCAGATTGAAAGCGATCCGACCATCCTGCTCCAATGGATTGAAGAGATGGTGCGACTGGTTCAAACCCAGAGGCAATTGACGATTCGATTGAGTTCAGCCGATGCGTTGAAACTTTCGGATGCTTTGCCAGCGCTAATCCAGCGGCTATCGCCCGGAGTTGACTTTCAGATCGTCGACGATCCGTCCATGGAGGAGTGCAGCGTGGTGCTTGAGACACCCGAAACCACTTTGGATCGATCTCTCAAAACGCAGTTGGAGCGACTCCAGCAGGAGCTTGGCTAAGTGAACTTGTACGAAGTCGAATCCATCAGCGCTCGCTTACCGGTGCTACCGAAAAGTTCAGACTGGAACACCGCCATTCGGCGCATGATTCCTTTCAAGGTTCAAGGGCGAGTTTGCTCGCTTCAAGGGGGAGTCATCGTTGTCGAGGGATTACCGCTTGCAGTCGGGTCGATCGCGAGGGTTCATCGGCAAGGTCACAGTTTCCTGGAAGCCGAAGTGATCGGATTCGATCAGGGAAAAACGTTGCTGGCAGCCTTGGATGTGTTGGAAGGAGTTCGCGCGGGGGACTGCGTTGAACTCTTCCAATCGTGCCGATCGGTTCGAGTCTCTGATGAACTCTGCGGGCGGGTGCTCGATGCAACCGGGATCCCGATCGATGGGGAAAATCCAATTGCTGTTGGAAGAAGGGTTTTCTGCGATGCTCCCCCAGTGTCCCCATTATCTCGACAACCGATTCGAAATGCATTGCCAACAGGTGTTCGATCGATCGATACTTTGATGAGTTTGGGGCAAGGTCAACGCGTCGGGATATTCTCTGCGGCTGGGGTTGGAAAGAGCACTCTTTTGGGGATGCTTGCTCGAGGCACCCAAGCCGACTACGTCGTCATCGGATTGATCGGAGAGCGGGGCAGGGAAGTGCGCGATTTTTTGGAAAACGACTTGGGGCCTGATGGAAAAGCCAAGTCGATCACCGTCGTTGCCACGAGCGATCAGCCGGCCCCAAGACGCATTCTTGCGGCCAAGACCGCAACGGCCATCGCCGAATCGCTCAGAGATCAAGGGAAATCGGTTCTGCTGCTTATGGATTCACTCACCCGCTTTGCGACCGCACAGCGAGAGATTGGATTGGCAGCAGGTGAAGCACCTACGACGCGAGGCTATCCTACAAGCGTATTTTCGTCTCTATCGCATCTGATCGAACGTGCAGGCAACAGTTCGCGAGGTTCGATCACTGCAATCTACACAATCCTGGTCGAGGCAGACGACAACAACGAACCGATCAGCGATGCCGTGCGAGGATTCCTCGATGGTCATATCGTACTTTCGAAATCGTTGGCAGACAGCGGTCGCTATCCAGCCATCGATGTCCTGAGAAGTCTCAGTCGACTCCAGCATCAACTCCTTGAGCCACAGCAAATCTCTGTTGTCACTGAGGTTCGAAAATGGATGGCCATCTACGACGAGCATCGGGAGCTGATCCAAATCGGAGCTTATCGCTCAGGTTCCAATGCTCAAATCGATCGTGCGATTGCCCTCAAGCCGGTCATCGACGCTTTTTTGCAACAGCAGCGCAATCAAATCGTCCAATGGAATGATGCTTGGCAAGAACTCAGCAATCTGATCCGCAGTTGATCGGTCATTCACGATGAGTCGCGAGAACCCCCATGCTGGTTTGCTGAAGATTCGCACTTGGCAGCGCGATCAATCGGCTGCGATTGTGCAAGCTACCCAGCGGGAAATGCAGATCTTGGCATCGCGTATCGATGAGCTGACCCAATCGATCGCCAAATGGAGCCAGCAGCGCAGAGAACTTCAAACGGGGATCGTTAAAGTCCAACACTGGCGAGAAAACGAAGCTTATCGGATCGAACTGATCGAACAGAAAAACGGGTTGATCAAGGACCAAGAGGCCCTTGGCCAGCGACTGGCTCACCAGCAGTCCATTCTTCTAGAGCACGAAAAAGAGCTTAAGCAAATCGAGAAGATCATCGAGCATGCGCAAACCGCCCAAAGGGCCAACCAACAGGCGGTTGAGCAAGCCCATTTGGATGAGTGGGCAGGGGTTCAGGCTAGGATCTCTCGAACCACCCGACCGTGAACGTCGGTCAATCGAAAATCCCGACCTGCATAGCGATACGTCAGCTTCTCATGATCGAAACCCATCAGGTGAAGGATCGTTGCATGCAGGTCGTGGACGCTTGTTGGGGACTCCTCAGCACGGAATCCAAATTCGTCGGTGCTACCATGCGTGCAACCTCCCTTTGTACCGCCACCTGCAAGCCACACGCTGAACCCCCAGTGGTTGTGATCTCGTCCCGATCCACCTTCGGAGACCGGGGTTCGACCGAATTCGCCACCCCAGAGCACCAGCGTATCGTCGAGCATTCCTAGGCGTTTCAAATCGGTCAGAAACGCGGCAATCGGTTGATCGATCTCGGAGCAATTCGTGCGCATGTTCTTTTCGATATCACCGTGATGATCCCAGGGTTGGCCAGCACCATGCCATAACTGTACATATCGAACCCCGCGTTCCAAAAGTCGGCGTGCCATGAGCGTTTGACGCCCATGCACCGTATCGCCATACATATCCCTGACCTCTTGCGTCTCTTTCGAGATATCGAACGCATCGGAAGCTTCGGTCTGCATCCGGAATGCGAGCTCGAACGACTCGATTCTCGATTCGAGTCGCGAGTCGCTTTGGGCACCTGAATTTTGCATCGCCAATTCCCGAAGCAACTTCAGTTGCCGAGCTTGGGCATCGAGACTTGCATGTGGGCTGCGGATATTCTCGATGAGTTTTTCGATCTGAGCATTCTTTGGATCGACAAAAGTCCCTTGAAAAGCACCCGGTAAAAAACCACTTTGCCAGTTAGCCGTATCTTTGATCGGATAACCTCCAGGGCACATCGCGATGAACCCGGGGAGGTTCTGGTTTTCGGTCCCGAGTCCATACATCAGCCAGGAACCCAAACTCGGTCGGGATTGAACGGAATCACCGCAGTTCATGAGCATCAGCGATGGTTCGTGGTTGGGAACCTGGGCAACCATCGAGCGAATCACGGCGATGTTGTCTGCGTGGGCGGCAGTTTTTTCAAATAACTCGCTGATCTCCAAACCGCTTTGACCATATTTCTTGAACTCAAAAGGACTTGGTAATGCTCCCCCCGTTCTTCTTTCAGTCAGATAGCTCATCGGCAGAGGCTTGCCCGCATACTCCTTGAGTTTGGGTTTTGGATCGAAGGTGTCGACATGGGAAGGTCCCCCGTTGAGGAAGAAATGAACCATCCGTTTGGCCTTCGGTGCAAAGTGAGGAGTCCTTGCGCGAAGTGAATTCCCAGAGGGACCTTGGATGACAGGATCCTGCGAGTTCGCTGGATCGGTCAAGAGTTGGCTCAGTCCGAGCATCCCGAGCCCCATGCCACTGGAGCCTAGCATCTGTCGTCGGTTTGGAAACATACGGTGGAGTTCCATGGTTTATTCGATGTAAGTCGCCTCGTTTCCGATCAGGAGGACTTGTGCTAGCTGTGCTCGAGGTGAAAGACCACCGGCTGAATTCTCCGCAGTTTTAGCTGCCAGATCGCTTTGCTCGAGGAATTCGATTGCCTTGGATGATTCAAAGGCGTTAGGATCCCGTTGCAAAACGCGTCGATAGAGTGCCTTGACAAAATTTTCGTCCGAAACGGGGGAAGCTTCCGTTGCGGTGATCGTCTCGACTAGTTTGACCGAAGCAGTAGCGGGCATGGGATGATTGAGCATAAAGAGAGCTTGCTGAGGCACAACGGTCTCCGATCTTTTTGGGTTGTGCATGTCGGGGTTTGCGAAATCAAAATTTTGCAACGTCATCGGTAAGTATTGCCGATCGATGGTGGTGTATAAACTTCGACGGGCCAGGGCTGCGGGGTCGCTTGCAAGCGGATCGACTGACTTACCACCTACGCGTTGGATCATCAGTCCGCTGAGGATCGAGAGCGAGTCCCGGGATTCTTCCCAAGTGAGTCGATGGCGATTCGTTCTCCAGAGCATACGATTCGCAGGATCGATCTCTTGGGCTTGAGAGTGCTCACCAAAAGAGCGTCTTCGGAAAGCTTGGGTCGTGACCAATTCGCGAACTAGCCATCGGGTGCTCCAACCGTGTTCGATCAATCCGATTGCAAGTGCATCGAGCAATTCGGGATGGGAAGGTGCGTCGGAGCGGATGCCGAAATCGCTGGCACTTTGGACGAGCCCATCGCCAAAGACTTGTTGCCAGACGCGATTGACCCAAACACGGGCTGTTAGCGGATTTTCGCCCGACGCGATCCGTTTTGCCATTTCCAACCTACCGCTTCCGTTTTGGAACGTGATTGAAGAATTCGGATCGTTTTTGGAAGCAAGGAATTGGAGGTATCCGCGGGGAACGGCTTGGCCTTTGAGATTTGCGTTTCCACGTTTAAGGATTCTTGCATCGCTGACCAATTCCCGATCCCGAAGGATCCCCAGTTCGGGTGGGTTGTCGTTGGCCTTCATCAGCCATTGATCGATCTCGGCTTGCGCTTTCCATATGTCGACGCACGTACCATTGTCCCATAGCCATTCTGTGCTATCGATCGGTTCGTCGGGAATGTAGAACGCTGAGCGGCGATCCAAAAGCAACGCACGGAGCGATTCAAGCTGTGGGTCTTCTGAAGTCACAGGTATGGCCGAAT
>Ga0082207_1000790_pt1 | contig 16981 bp, 13 predicted proteins | sample LakMenEpi10Aug09_FD_71540 | JGI IMG/M metagenome (GOLD analysis project Ga0082207, IMG submission 71540)
GATTTGGCCGCCCTGGCGACAACCCTCACCGACCGCCTGAAAACCCGGTACGGCCTGCCGGTCAGGGTGAGTGAACCCGTGAAGATCGGAGGCACTGTTTCCACCTGGAAGCTCGTCATCGAGACCCACCCCGGCCGCAAAGATCTGCCGGCCCAGCGGATCAACCTCGACATCTGCGCCATTCCCAGCCACGACCCGCGGCCGATGATGCTGCGCAATCTGTACGGCGTCGACCTCGGCACCTCCGGCCTCATCCTCCAGGCGCAGAGCAGGGAGGAAATCCTGGCCGACAAGGTCGTCGCGCTCGCCTTGCGCGAAAATCGGATCAAAAACCGCGACCTCTGGGATATCGGCTGGCTCACGCAGCAGGGCGTCGAACTCCCACTCCCGCTGATTCCTCTGAAGATCCACGATCACAAGTGCGGGAAGGCCGGCTTCATTGCGGCGCTGGAGGATCGGCTCGCGGCGCTTCGCGGTCGGCCCGACACGCGAGCGGACTTCATCAAGGAGATGCGGCGTTTTCTACCGCCTGCCGCCGTGCGCGACACCATCGAAAAGGAGCAGTATTGGAGCTATCTGGCTCAGGTCGTGACGGAGCTTGGCCAGAGGGCGATGGCGGCTTTGAAATCGCGGCCATGAGGGCGGTGCTCGCGAAGCAGGGGAAGTCGCTCGCTCACGGCCGGCTGGTAGCGAAAACGAAAGGCCGACCGCACGGATCGAAAAAGAATCCGGCGTCTCTGGGGGCTGCGATTCTGCGCTCAGGACGCTTACAGTGCGGAGGTCATCTTCACACTTCGAGGAGTCTCCCGTGCCGCGTCCTTTGAGCCGCATCGCCCCCGACTGGTGGGACTACACCACGCTCGACGCCGAGCTCATCCGCGATGCCGCGGCGCTCACCGAGCGCGACCTCGCCGCCCTCTCGCGGCCCGGCTTCCGCGTCGTGTTTTACGACACGCTCGAAGACTTTTATCTGGCCGAGGCGCTCGAATACATCTCGGCCTGGAAGCAGGCCACGGCCGACGATCCCGTCGGCATCTGCGGGCCGATCGGGCCGACCGAGCAGCTGCCGCTCGTGGCCCGGCTCGTGAACGAACTCGGCCTGAACCTCCGCCACGCCCACTTCTGGGGCATGGACGAGTGGTATGAGAACGGCCGCGAAGTGCCCGCGTCGCATCCGCTCTCGTTCGAGAAGGCCGACCGCGAACTGTGCTTCGACCGCATCCGGCCCGAGCTGCGGATGCCGGAGGCGAATCTCCACTTTCCGAAGGGCGACGTCGGGCCCTACGTGGCCAGCTGGAAGACCGCCCGCTGCGCCGTGATGCAGGGAGGGCAGGGGGACATCAAGCACTGGGCGTTTAACGATCCGCTGCGGCGGGAGGGAAAATACAAAGACGCCCCGCCGTCGCCGGCGGAGTATCGGGCGCTGTCGACACGCGTGGTCGAGCTGCATCCGATCACCCTCGCCCAAAACGCCCGCACGAGCGGCGGCGGCAACATCACGATGGTGCCGCAGCAGGCGATCACGGTGGGCCCGGTGCAGACCTGGCAGGCTGAAAAAGTCTCGATCTGGCACGCGGGCGTCCACGATAACCCGCTCGGCCAGCGGCTCACGGCCCTGATGATCTCGAAGCGGCTGGCCGACTCGAGCGTGCCGATGTCGCTGCTCGCCGACCATCCCAACGTCCAGTTCAACTACTTCCGCGGCGGCCTCGGCACCTGCGCCGTCGAGATGCACTAGCCGCCGAAACCCGCTAGATTGGTCGCTCCACCACCGGGGAGTTGATCCATGAAAGCTGTCTGTCTGTTCGCGGTTTTGATCGGCATGGTCGCCGGTCCGTTGCATGCTGAGCTGCCCGCCCCCGCGCGGATGGGCTGCGGGATCATGACGTTCGACACGGTGCCGGGCTGGGGGCTCGACGACAAGGGCCTGTCGCAGATCGGGCCGACGCACGGCGGCGTCGCCGTGGATAGCCGCGGCAACATCTTCACAAGCGCGGATGCGGGCCTGTTCGTCTTCAGCCCCGATGGCAAGGTGGTCCGCCGCCACCTCGGTGGCGACTACACGAAGCTCCATGACATCGAGATCCGCAAGGAGGCCGACGGCGAATACCTCTACGGCGCCCGCAACGCCAACGCCGAGGGGATCAAGATCAACGCCGAGACCGGCGCCGTCGTGCTGCGGCTGCCGTTTCCCGAAGAGTCGGGCCTCGCGCTCAAGCAGTTCGCCCCCACGGCGATCACCGTCGCTCCCAACGGCGACATCTTCCTCTCCGACGGCTATGCCAGCAACCACATCTTCAAGTTCGACAAGACGGGCAAGTATCTCAAGCACTTCGGCACCAAGGGGAACGATCTCAAGCAGTTCAATACGGCGCACGGCATGACGCTCGACACGCGGTACGACCCGCCGCGGCTGTTGATCTGCGATCGCAATCACCAGCCCAAGGGGCGGCTCTTGCACTACGACCTCGACGGCAATTTTCTCGAGGAGGTGATCACGGGCCTGGGGATGCCGACGTCGGCGTCGGTCCAGGGCGACTACGTCTCGGTGCCCGACCTGCACGGCCGCCTCGTGATCCTCGACAAGACCAACACGATCATGGCCGTGCTCGGGCACAATCCGGACCGCGCGCAGGGGGCGAACTACAAGATCCCGCAGGCGCAGTGGATCGAGGGCGTGTTCAGCGGCACGCACGGGTCGGCCTGGGACGCGGAAGGCAATCTCTACGTGCAGGATTGGAACGTGGACGGCCGGATCATGAAGCTGGTGCGGGTCTCAGGCAATCGCCACGGCTCGGATCGGTGAGCCGTCGCGGCCGGCGAAGTTGAGGGCAACGGCAGGCGAAGCATTCGGAGAGCGGGCTCCTGGCACGGCCACCGGCAGTTCCTGGGCTTTGTTGGGGTTTCGGGAACGCTGCGAGCCTCGGTTGTCCGCGGCTGCTGGCAGACTGTGGGGTTCGGTCTCTTTACTTGGTCTTCCTTGATAGAATCAGAGCACGCGATCTCAACCATGTGATGCCTGGCGGGGACACGACCGATGACAACGCTGCTTGAACAAGCGATCGACCAACTGCGGAAGTGCAGCCCTGCCGAGCAGGACACCATCGCGGCCTTGATTCTCGAGGAAATCGCGGACGACGCCCGCTGGGAGGCGGCATTCGCTGTCTCGCAGCCCGAGATCGAGCAGCTTGCCGAAAAGGTTCGGGCGAAGATTCGCTCTGGCCAAACCCGCGATATGCGGATCGAAGACCTGTGAAGTCGAAGCTGGAAGATGAATTTCTTGCCTGCCTGAGACGACTCCCCGATTCCGTCAGGCACGCCGCCCGCAAGAATTATCGACTCTGGCTCGGTGATCCCAAGCATCCGAGTCTCGCATTCAAGCAGATAGGTTCGACCGGCGTGTGGTCGGTCCGAGTCGGGATCGGCTGGCGGGCGCTCGGCTTGGTCGATGATGACACGATCACGTGGTTTTGGATCGGATCGCACGCCGATTACGACACGCTCGTGAAGTCGCTGCGATAGACGGCGGAGTGGGCGGCCGTCACGAAGCCGATTTTTTGGGGGCTGAAAAAGTTACGCCAGCCGCCTGTGTCAGCCCCTGGCCTGGCTTATGCGGACCAGCCCCCGCCCCTCATACCATCGCCACGGCCCGGATCGGTGAGCCGTCGCGGCCGGCGAAGTTGAGCGGGAAGCCGATGAAGGTGATCGCATCGGGCGCCTTGTCGAGATTCGCGAGCGCCTCGACCACCACGATCTCGGCCTCTCGGGCCAGCAGGATGTGATGCACCTCGTACCAGTCGCGGCTGGGCGTGGGCGTGTCCATGCCCAGCATCCGGATGCCGCGGGCGACGAGGTAGCGGGCGGCGTCCTGCGTGAGCGACGGAAAGTCGCTGTAGAAATTGTCGGCCCCGAACTGCCGGTGCCAGCCGGTCTCGTAGATGATCTTTGCGCCGCGTGTCAGCACCGCCTCGTGGCGCTTGAAATCCTCTGGCGTGATCTCCTCCCGTGGCCCCTTCGGAATCCGCAGGATGATCGCCGGCCCGTAGAACCAGTCGAGCGGCATCTGGTCGAGCGTCTTGCCGTCGTCGATGAAGTGGTACATCGCGTCGAGGTGGGTGCCCTGATGGGTCGACATCGACACCTGCGTGATGTTGTAGCGGAGCGTGGCCGTGGTGCCGTGGGGCACGATCGACAGCTTGGGATCCATCGGGAAGGTCTGCTGGCCGTGGACCAGCGGATGGGAAAGATCGATGAGCGGCATGGTGCTGTTCCTGGCAATGGCGGGGGTCAAGATCCGGTGATCGGCTTCGATGCGTAGGGCTCACGGCCGACGAGCAGGCTCGTCATCCCGAGGTCGGCCACAAGGTTCACGCCGGTGATCGCGCGAGACGCATCGGAGAGCAGAAAGATGGCGGCATCGGCGATCTCCTCCGGCTCGATCGGCCGGCCGCCGGGAATCTGCGACTGCCAGTAGTCGAGGCAGGCCTGCTCGCTCGGCGCGGCGGCGACGAGGCCCTCCCAGATCGTCGTCCGGCAAAGGCCCGGCGAGAGCAGGTTCACCCGCACGCCGTGCGGGGCCAGTTCCACCGCCGCTGCCTTCGTGAAGCCGACCATCCCATGCTTGGCCGCGTCGTACGGCGCTGCCCCTGCGACCGCGGCCAGCGTGTGCACGCTCGCGATCTGCACAATCGCCCCGCCGGCCGGCCGTTGGGCCACCATCTGCCGCGCGGCGAACTGCGTGAGAAAAAATGAACCCTTCAGATCGATGTCGAGCACGCGGTCCCATTCCGCCTCGGTCACCTCCAGCACCGGCTTCACGAAGTTGACGCCCGCATTGTTGACGAGGCCGTCGATCCGCCCGAAGCGGGCGACCGCTGCTTCGCAGAGACGCTCAAGGTCGGAAAGCCGCGACACGTCGGTCGCGACGGCGAATGCCACGCCACCGACAGCCACGATCTCGGCCGCTACGGCCTCGCCCTCGGCCGCCTCGCGGTCGGCGAGCACGACGCGAGCGCCGGCTTCAGCGGAGCGGGTGGCGATCGCCCGCCCCAGGCCGCGGGCAGCGCCCGTCACGATCACGACGCGATCCGCCAGAGCCGCCGGGCGACGCGGCACGGAGTTCTCCACAGCGGGAGGCATGGCGATCTCTCCTTTGGATGGTTGTCAGCCTCACATTACGGCGCCCTCGCGGGAAGGCCAAGCCGCGGTGATGGCCCATGGCATCATCCTCCGGTTATCCTATAAGTGAAAGGAGGCGTCACGCCATGGGACTCGGAAGCCACTGGTCGCAGCGTTTGTTCATCCGGCCGATGGTGGTGGTCGCCGGCATGTGCGGCCTCGCCGGGGCCGCGCCGCTCGACGACGTGCGGTCGCTGGTGGCCGTGAAGACCTGGACGGAGCAAGCGCCCGACCACGCTGGCGTCGTCAGGGCGCGAGAGGTCGAGGCCGAAATCTGGACGGCCGCCTTCCAGCGCCGCATCGACGTAACGAAGCGCCTGGAAATCCCGGCCCGTGACGAGCCCTATTACGTCGATGGGGCGCTCGTGCTCCCGCCGGGCGCCGCGATCGTGGCCGGCGCCGCGGCCGAGATTCGGCTCGTGCCCGGCGTGAACACGTGCATCGTCCGCAACGCGAATCTCGTGGGCTTCTCCACGGGCCCCGTGCCGGCCGACACGCGGCCAGACACCGATATCGCCATCGAAGGCGGCATCTGGACGACGACGGTCGCCACGACGGCCGATGCCCCGCGAGGCAACGTCTACGGCCGTTCCGACTCAGCTCAGCCAATGCCCGGCACCCACGGCGTGATCCTGCTGCACAACGTCCGCGGAGTGCGGATTCGTAACGTGACCGTCCGCGAAAGCCGGCCGTTCGCCGTCCATCTGGGCAACGTGCAGGACTTCTTGGTCGACGGCCTCATGCTCGATCACACCCATCGCGACGGCGTGCACGTGTCGGGGCCGGCGGCCGACGGCCTGATCCGCAACGTCCGCGGCGTGTCGAAAGACGATCCCGTCGCGCTCACCGCCTGGGACTGGCAGCAGTATGCCCCGAGCTTCGGCCCGATCGATCGGATCATGATTGAAGACATCACCGGCTCGCCTCCGGACGCCTCGCCCAACAACGCCATCCGCCTCCTGCCGGGCGTGAAGCGGTTCGCCGACGGCACGGTGGTTGACTGCTCGATCCGCGACATCACGCTTCGCCGGATCACCGACATCACCGAGTTCAAGTGCTACGACCAGCCGAATCTCGAGGTTCCTGCCGGCACCGACCTGAGCGACCCGATCGGCCGGCTGGCAAATATCCGTTTCGAGCAGCTCACCTTCCATCGCCCGGGAACCATCGAACTGCATGCCGATACCGATGGCCTCGTGATCGACGGTGTGACGCTCGACTTCGCCCCACCGCCCGCCTGGCACCTGCTCACGATCGGCCCCAAGTCGATGACCTACAAGGGCAACCAGACCGATCCTGCAAACTGGCGGGAGATCTTTTCGCCCGACCGCGACTGCACCGTGCGCGACGTCTCGATCAGCGGCGTGCGGCGGGCCGGCGGGGCGGAGGATCTCCCGCTCGGCGGGCTGGTGAAGGTCGTCGAACTCACGCCCAATCCCGACTACCCGAAGACGACCCCGAAGGGCGGCACGGGCAAGGGGATCTGGCTGCGAAACGATGCGGCCACTGGCCCAGCCGCCACGCAGCCCGCCCCGCGGTGAACGCGCGGCGGTCACGCAGTCTTACCGGCCCCGCGCGGCGGCCGCTTTGATGTCTTGTTCGGCCCAGCCGAGGTGGTCGAGCATCGCCGCTTCGGCCGCATCCGGATCGTGCCGGGCCACGGCGGCCAGAATCGCCGTGTGGCCGACGATCGCCGGCTCAGGTCCGGCCGCCCGGATCGTTCGCTTCCGCGATGCCACGAGCAGGCGGCCGAGCGTCTCCAGGAGCACGGTGAACACTGGATTGCCCGACGCGACGGCCAGCAGGTTGTGGAATCGCACGTCCGCCGCCACGCGGGCATCGAGGTTCTTCGCCTCCCGGAGTTCGTCGATGGCCGCTTCGAGCGCGGCGATCTGGTCGGCCGACGCGCGGCTGGCCGCATGCCGCGCGATCGCCGATTCCAGAGGCCGGCGGGCCTCAGTGAGTTGCAGAAGCGAGAGCTGCGAGCGTTGCAGCAGGAGCCGGAGCGCCTCGGCCGTCGGCCCTGAATCGACCCGCGCCACCCGCGGCCGGGCCCCCTGCCGCATCTCGATGAGCCCCTGCGACCGCAGGCTGCGCATCGCCTCGCGAATCACGGTTCGCGAGATCCCCAGCGACCGGGCGAGATCCCCTTCGCTCGGCAGCGTGGTGCCGGGAGGATGCGAGCCCGACACGATCTTGCCGCGCAGGTGCTCGATCACCTGCTGGACGAGGTCGCCCTCGATGGCGCCGCTCCCCGCCACGGCCAGCCGGGCTCGGCCAGGAGGGCGTCCGGGGCGACGCCGGCGAAGGGGCGATCGGGGCATGCGGCAGTGTTTTTGGAGGGACGGCTCGACGCAGGAAAGGCCTCGGCCACGCGTCGAATGGCAATCTTATATGATAGCCTGCACGCGGCCATTGTTCACGCGGTCGTCCAGGAACCCCCGCAGGCAGCTCGATGCACAAAGTCGTGATCACCGATTTCATCGCCGATGATCTCGCCCCCGAGAGAGAAGCGCTCTCCGGGCTGGCGACGGTGGAGGCGTTCGACGCTTTCCATGAAGACCAGTTCGTCGGCCGGATCGAGGACGCCGCTGCGATCATGATGTATCACAACATCCGGCTGACGCGGCCCACGATCGAGCGTCTCGAGCACTGCCGGCTGATCGTCCGCTGCGGCGTGGGCTTCGACAACGTCGATCATGCCTTCGCCCGCGAGCGGGGGATCACGGTGGCCAACGTGCCCGACTACGGCACCGAGGAGGTGGCCGACTCAGCGATCGGGATGATGCTCGCCCTCACCCGCGGCATCCACCAGTTCAACACGCGGCTCCGCGACCGGCCCGACCCGTGGATGTATCACGTGTTCTCCCCGCTCCACCGGCTGCGCGGGCGGACGTTCGCGATCGTCGGCCTCGGCCGGATCGGCATCGCCACGGCCCTGCGGGCCAAGGCGCTCGGGATGGACGTCGCGTTTTTTGACCCCTACCGACAGGACGGGTTCGACAAGGCCCTGGGCATCCGGCGGGTCGAGTCGCTCGAGGAACTGTTCAGCGAGGCGTTCGTGCTCAGCCTGCACTGCCCGCTCACGCCCGAGACGCGGCACCTCGTCAACGCCGAGTCGCTCGCCTGGCTGAGGCCCGGGGCATATCTCGTGAACACCGCACGTGGGGGCGTGGTCGACACGGCGGCGATCCCAGCGGCGCTCGCCTCGGGCCGGCTCGCGGGCGCCGGCATCGATGTCTTGCCCCACGAGCCACCGGCCGCCGACGACCCGCTGCTCGTCGCCTGGCGGGATCGCAGCCATCCGGCCTACGAGCGGCTGATCATCAATCCGCACGCCGCGTTTTATTCCGAGGAGGGCCTGCTCGACATGCGCGTCAAAGGCTCCGACGCCTGCCGCCGTGCGCTTCTGGGACAGCCGCTCCGCAACGTCGTGAACTGATCGCGCCGCCGGAAAACGTAAAGAATTTCCGGGCCTTCACGTGGTGGTGACAATCGTCTGACCTAGAATTTCGTGGTTCGGCGGAAGGAGGTCGAGATGAGACGCCGTCTCCGATCACGTTCGCACGCCGGCTCATGGCCGCGTGCTTCAGCCGTCCGGTGCGTGGCCCGGGTCGCTCCACTTCTGATAGCGGGCGTTCTGATCGGGAACTTGGCACCGGCCACTGCCGACACGATCGACTTCGAGGCCGAGATTCGTCCGCTGCTTGTCGCCAAGTGCGGCGACTGCCACGGCCCCGACACGCAGGAGAGCAGCCTGCGGCTCGATGTGCGGCATCGCGCTCTCAAGGGGGGCGACTTCGGCACTGTGATCGTCGCCGGCAAGGCGGCCGAGAGCGAACTTGTCACGCGGATCAACCGCGGCGATCCCGAGAAGGCGATGCCCCCCGACGAGCCGCTCTCGGCGGAAGAAATCGCCCTCCTCACCCGTTGGATCGACGCCGGGGCCGAGTGGCCCGAGACTGATGCCGACCGCATCGCCCGCGAGACCGACCGCGACCCGAGGCTCGACCACTGGGCCTGGCAGCCCGTCGCGCGGCCCGATGTGCCGCCTGCCCGCTCCGGGTGGCCCGTCCGCAACGAGATCGACCGCTTTCTTCAGCGCACGCTCGCCGAACGACAGCTCGCACCCGCCCCCGAGGCCGACCGCCGCACGCTCATCCGCCGGCTCTCGTTCGACCTGCTCGGCCTGCCGCCCAGCCCGGAAGAGGTGGAGGCCTTCGCGGCCGACGAGTCGCCCGCTGCCTACGAGCGGCTCGTCGACCGCCTGCTCGCCTCGCCGCATTACGGCGAGCGGTGGGCCCGCCACTGGCTCGACATCGCCCACTACGCCGACACGCACGGCTTCGAGCGCGACCAGCTGCGGCCCAACGCCTGGCGGTATCGCGATTGGGTGATCGACGCCCTCAACCGCGACATGCCCTACGACGAGTTCCTCCGGCGGCAGATCGCCGGCGATGTGCTCGCCCCCAACGATCCCGAGCACGTCGTCGCTACCGGTTTCCTCGCCGCCGGCCCGTGGGACTTTGTCGGCCAGGTGGAGACCAAAAGCGACGTGCTGCGGCGGCAGGCCCGGGCCGACGACCTCGACGACATGGTCACGCAGGTCATGACCGCCGCCTGTGGCGTGACGATCAACTGCGCCCGCTGCCACGATCACAAGCTCGATCCGGTGCCGCAACGCGACTACTACTCCCTCGTGGCCGTGTTTGCGGGCGTGAAGCGGGCCGACGCCCCCATAAACCGAGCGGAGCAGGATCGCTACACGAAGCGACACGCCGAGCTCACGGCTGCCGTGGCGAGCGCCCGCGCCGAAGTGCATGCGCTCGCGGGCAAGCCGGTCGACCTCGCCGACATTGTCGCAGGAGGCGACGGCCGCGGAGGCGGCAAAAAAGGCGTTGGTATCGACGCCCGCAACGGCAAGGTCGTTGACGAAAAGCCGCGCGGCTATCTCTCTGCGATCACGCTCAATACCCCCAAGCCTGGGCCGACGAAACTCGTCAACGCCGTCTTCATTCCGAATGGGCCCGGCGACGTGCCGGTGACGACGACCGGCCTCACGGTGCAGGGGGTTCCTGAGACGAGCAAGGCCGGCTGGGACGCGATCCGCAACGGGCCCGTGGCGAAGCAGCACTCCACGAAGCTCGGCGACGTCGACTATGCCAAGGGCGACCACACGATCCTCGGCCTGCATGCCAACGCGGGGATCACGTTTGACTTGGCAGAGATCGCCGCGACGGTGCGTGTCTTGAATCCGCGGTTCCGCGCGGTCGTGGGCTACGGTGGCAACACGCCCGAGGCCGGGGCCGATTACTTCGTGTTCGTTGACGGGGCCCTCGCGGCACAGGGCCGGATCGGGTTCGACGACGGCGGCACGCCGCTCGATATCTCGCTGCCGCCGGGGACGAAGTTTCTCACGCTCGTCGCGACCGACGCCGGCAACGGCATCGGCCACGACCAGATCTTCTTTGGCGACGCCCGAATCGAAGGATCGGCCCCCACTCTTGGCGACGACCAGAAGCAGTCGCTTGCGGCTGCGGAAAAGAAACTCGTATCGCTGGAACAGGAGCTGAAGTCGCTCAAGGCTCCCGAAAAGCTCTTCGGTGCCGTGACTGAGCCGCCGGCCGCAGTGAAGGTGAACGTCCGCGGCAATCCCGAGACGACGGGCGACGAGGTGGGCCCCGGCACGATCACCGCCGTGGCCGGCCTCTCGGCGAGCTTCGGCGATTCCGCGACGCCCGAGGGACAGCGCCGCCAGGCCCTCGCCGCTTGGATCACGTCACCCAAAAACCCGCTCACGCCCCGCGTGATCGGAAACCGGCTCTGGCACCATCACTTCGGCACCGGGCTCGTCGATACTCCAAGCGACTTTGGGATCGGCGGCGGCCGGCCCTCGCATCCAGAGTTGCTCGACTGGCTCGCGGCCGAGTTCATCGACCGCGGCTGGTCGCTGAAGGCCATGCACCGACTGATCTGCTCGAGCCACGCTTACCGGCAGCGGAGCATCGACGTGCCCGACGCCGCGAGAGCCGCGGCCATCGACGCCGACAATCGGCTGCTCTGGCGGCAGTCGCCGCGACGACTCGATGCCGAAAGCCTTCGCGACGCCACGCTCGCGGTCACTGGCTGCCTCAATCTCGAGATGTATGGGCCCGGCTACCGCGACTTTGACTACGAGGAGGCGTATGCCCCCGTCTACCGCTACGTCACGCCCGACACGCCGGAGCTTTGGCGGCGGAGCATCTATCGGTTCATCGTGCGGAGCACGCCGCACGCATTCCTGACGACGCTCGACTGCCCGAATCCGGCCAACCTCACGCCGGCGCGGCTCGAGACGACGACGGCGCTCCAGTCGCTCGCGCTGTTGAACAACGACTTCATGCTCCGGCAGGCAGGGCACTGGGCCAAGCGGCTCGAGCACGAGGCGGGCGCTGATCCTGCTGCGCAGATCCGCCGCGCTTACTCGCTCGCGATCCTCCGCGAGCCCGACGAGGCCGAACGAGCAGCGGCGGTCGCGCTCGTGAAGCGTGCCGGCCTGCCGCAGTTTTGCCGGATGCTCTTCAACGCCAACGAATTCGTCTACGTGGACTGACCATGACGATGCCAGACGCCTTTCCCTGCCGGCTGCACCGCGCCGACGTGTCGCGGAGAAACTTCCTCTGGGAACTCGGCGGCGGCCTCGGCGGCGTGGCGCTCTCCACGCTCCTCGCCGAGGAGGCGGACGCCGCGGCCCGCGCCGCCAACCCGCTGGCCGCCAAGCCGCCGATGTTCGCCCCCAAGGCGAAGGCGGTGATCAACATCTTCTGCCCCGGCGGCCTCTCGCACCTCGACACGTTCGACTACAAGCCCGAGCTCGTGAAACGGGATGGCACGCCGTTCGACACGACCGGCAACGTGCAGTTCTTCGCCTCGAAGCCGGGGAACTGCCAGCAGAGCTACTGGCCCTTCCGGCAGCACGGCCAGTGCGGCCGCTGGGTAAGCGACCTGTTGCCGAAGCTCGCCGTCCACGTCGATGAGATGGCGTTCATCCATTCGATGCAGAGCAAGACCGCGCTCCACGGTCCGGCGATGTTCATGGCCAACAGCGGCTTCATCCTGCCCGGATTCCCGTCGATGGGGGCGTGGGTCACCTACGGTCTCGGCAGCGAATCGGAGGAGCTGCCCGCGTTCGTCGTGCTGCCTGACCACCGCGGCCTGCCGCCAGGCGGACCGGTGAACTGGGGTGCGGGATTCCTGCCGGCGATCCATCAGGGCACCGTGATCGAGACGGCCGAAGGCCGGCCGCCGATCGCCGATCTCTTTGCGGCCGAGGACCACGCCACACTCGTCGCTGGCGAGCCGGCAGGCCGCGAGTTTCTCGCCGCCGTGAATGCCCGCCACCTCGGCCCCCGGGCCGACAACAGCGAACTTGCCGCCCGGATCGCCGCCTACGAACTCGCCGCCCGGCTCCAACTCTCGGCCCCCGAGGTCACAAACCTCGCCGGCGAGTCAGATCTCGTGGAGCAGCTCTACCAGCTCGACCATCCCGAGATCGGCCCCTTCGGCAGGCAGTGCCTGCTCGCGCGGCGGCTCGTGGAGCGGGGCGTGCGGTTCGTGCAGATCTACTGCGGCGCCGAGAACACGGCCGTGAAAAAGATCCGGCCCAACTGGGATTCCCACGAAGACCTCGTCCGCGACCACGGCTATTGGGGGCCGATCCTCGACGGCGGAGCGAGCGGCCTGCTCTCAGACCTCAAGGCCCACGGCCTGCTCGACAGCACGCTCGTGATGTGCCAGACGGAGTTTGGCCGGCAGCCGGCCGCGCAAGGGAAGGGCCGCGACCACAACGCCGGCGCTTTCACCGTGTGGATGGCCGGCGGTGGCATCAAGGGGGGCGCTTCGTACGGCACGAGCGACGAACTCGGCTTCAAGGCGGCGGAGAATCCGACCTATTGCTACGACCTCCACGCGACGGCGCTACGCCTGCTCGGCATCGACCACACGAAGCTCTCGGTCTACAACAACGGCATCCAGCGCCGGCTGACCGACGTCCACGGCCACGTGCTCGAGCCGATCCTCGCCTGACGGCGGCACCATTCGCAAGGTGGCGGCACCCCCGAAAAGCACGCTGTTGATGCGATTGATCACGCTTCATGCCGCGGTTCTCGCCGCGCTCGGTTGCGTACCCGTGGCGGGGCAGAGCCCGGCGGACACCCGCCCACGGCCCAACGTCGTGACCATCGTCGCCGACGACACGTTCGTGCTCTTCACCAGCGACAACGGCGGCCGGCAGATGTTTTGCGTGTAATTTGGATACACTGAAGTCCTCCGTGAGAGTCACCAATTAAATGCCGCGAAAGGTGAGGGAAATCGTCGCCGATCTGATCGCCCACGGTTTCTTGGAAATTTAAGGGGCCGGCAAGGGATCTCATCGGAAGTTCATTCATGAGCGGTATCCGGGAGCAGTGACCATCAGCGGCCGGTCTGGGGACGATGCAAAGCCCTACCAGGAAAAGCAGGTCCGCAAGGCGCTGGAGATGATCGATGAAGAAGACTGACGCCTACCACAAGTGGGTCGAGTGGAGTGCCGAAGACGGTGTGTATGTCGGCAAATGCCCCGATCTCATTTCCGGAATACATGGCGACGATCCTGTGCGGCTTTATGCCGATCTGGAGCAGGTCGTCGAAGATGTCGTGTCGCAGTTCGAAGCGACCGGTCGCCCATTGCCGCCGCCGCGAGTGCGGCCGATGCAGGACGTGGGGTGACGCGATCGTCACGAGGGCAAACCATGCCGCCTGCGCAGCCGGCCTCCGCAAAACCTGAATGGCCGGCGGGCCCTGCCTGAATGCAGGCAATGAGCCGCCGCGGCATGATTCCAGGCGTGAAGCCCCGTCCCTCCTGGAAATCCATCTCGATGACACGCGTCCGCATCGGCCTGCTGCCCTTCGTGATCCTGCTTGCGCTTTCGCTCGTGACTGCCGCGGCGCAGGCCGCCGACGTGCCCCGGCCGCTCGTCGACCTGCCCTTCGCTGGCAATCTACGGAACACGGGCTCGCTCGGCGGCGAGGCGACGATCACGACGCATGTGCCCGCCGAGGCGGCGGCCTTCGAAGATTGGCGGCTCGGCGGGTGCCTTGATCTGACGGCCGCGTCGCGGCACGGCGGCACGCCCGGCGTCGATACCTCCCCGGCCGGGAGCAGCGTGGTCTTCAAGAGCGACAAACTCGCCGGCCTCGATGCATTCTCCATTCTCATCTGGTCGCGGCAGGCGCCGGCCGTCGAAGGGCCAAGCCCGCGGCTGGCCTGGGCCGGGGGCGGCTGGGATCTTGTGCCGGCGCCACGAGGGTTTTCGGTGAGCCTCGCCCTCTCCGGGAGCATGACTCCGTTTTCCTTCGTGGCCCCGCGCACCTTTCGCGACCGTCTGGCATTTCCCGCTGCCGACGAGTGGCGATTCACCGTCGTCACGGTCGGCAGCGGCACGGTGCGCGGCTATCTGGGAGGGCTCGACCGGCCCGTCACGCCGCTGCTCGGCGAGCAGCCTGTCGCCGGCCCTCTTCCACCCGCCTGGGGCACCGTGACGATCGGCAACATCGCCGGCGGCATCCGCCCATTCAAGGGCTGGATCGGGCGGTTTCGCATCTACGGCAAGGCCCTGCCTGCCGCCGACATCGCCGCCATCCACGCGGGCGACATCGCGGCTGCGGCGGCGACCGTGGCCCGCCTCCCGCCGCCGCGGCCTGAGCCCGCGCGGCCGCTCGTCCTCAAGCGGTCCGCGATCCCGTTTTCCACCCGGTGGGAGCGGCCGGACGCGCTCCCCACGATGCAGTCGTTTCACGCCACCGACCTGCTCTGGGTGTATGGCATGAAGAGCGAGTTTGTGCAGGCGGTGCGCGCCGCCGGCCTGCGCTACCAAGGCACCCTCAACGGCCTGCAGGGCACCGAGAAGGCCACGCCCGGCCCGTCCAACGCCGGCGACACGAGCGGCCGCCACGAGACGTTCGATGGCGAGAAGAACATGCCGTCGTGGATGGTCACGTTCAAGCCACCGCACTACACGGGCTGCTGCAATCAGCCGGCGTTTCGCGACCTGTTTTTCACTGCCGCGAAGAAGCAGGTGGAGATCGGCGTCGACATGCTTCACGTGGACGATTCGGCCATCAACGCCTCATGGGTGCGGCACGCGGCCGTCTGCTTCTGCGACGTCTGCCGGGCTGGGTTTCGCGACTATCTGCGCCGCGTGCACACGCCCGCGGAACTCGCCGCCCTGGGCGTCGACTCGCTCGACGGCTTCGACTACCGCGAGCACCTGAAGGCCCACGGCATTCCCGATGCCGCGACCTACCGGCGAAAGTTTTCGAGCCTGCCGCTCACGCCCGATTTCATCGCCTTCCAGATCGAGAGCACCCGGAAGTTTTATCGCGACTTCCGCGATGTCTTGGATGAAGCGTCGCCCTCCAAACGCATCGCCATCTCCGTCAACGAGGGCCTGCCGATCGCGGCCGCCGACGAGCGTCTCTACCATGCCGACACCGTGGACTTCTACCACGGCGAGGTCTACGACCGGACGTTCGCGGCCAGCCTCACCGGCAACAAGTCGGCGGAGGCCCTCGGCATGCAGTTCGTCTCCACGCCCTTGCCACTGGGCACGGCCGACGGTCTGCGGACGCTGGCCCTGGCCTATGCGACCGGGCAGCTGCAGCTCGTGCCGTGGGACATCTACATGGGCTCCGATGCGATCGGCAGCCTGCCCCGCTATTTCGGCACCCGGGAAGACTATGGCGCCGCCTACGACCTGATCCACGAGCATCCGGAGTTGTTCGACGCCGCTTCGAGCATGGCCGAGGTGGGTGTGCTCGTGAATGCCGATGTGGCGACGAAGGCCCGGCTCGAGGAGGTGTGCGAGCGGCTGGCCACGCTCCAGGTGCCGTTTCACCTGATCGCCGCCGCCACGAAGCAGGCCCGCATCCCGCTCCGCGAGGCCGATCTGCAGGCCGTGCGCACGCTCGTGCTCGTGAGCCCGCCGGAGTCGTTCGCCGCCGAAGACCGCGCCGTGCTCGACCGCGTGCTGGCCGCCCGGCGGCCGCGGCTGGTGCAGGCCGACGCCGATCTCGGCGGCCTCTTCGCCGCGCGGCAGTTGCACATCCTCGGCTGGGAGGGGCCGGAGCGGGTGTTCCTGTTCCCGAGGACGTCGGCGACTGGCCCGATCATCCACGTCGTCAATTGGAATGCGTCGCCGGACGGCGGGCAGACAGACGTGTATCGAAACACGACGGTCACGCTGCGACACCCCGACCGCTGGGGGCCGCTCGGCCGGGTCACCTACCATCAGCCGGGCGAGCCGGCCATCGATCTCGAGCCCGAAGTGCATGCCGATGCCATCCGCATCACGCTCCCACGGCTGGCCACCTGGGGCATCCTCAAACTCTCGCCTGCCGCGGCGGCTCGGTGAGGCACGTGACCGTGCGGTGGTGATCGTAGCGTGGTGATCACGGCCGACGACACGGTCACGGCGCTGCGAGGGCCGGCAGCTCCATGAATGCATAGCAGAGCATGTGCAGGATGTTCATCTGCACGTCTTCCACGCGGCCGTAGTGGGTGTCGGCCACGACGATCGCCTGGCGGGCGATCTCGGCCAGCCGGCCCCGCTTCGCCCCCACGATCGCCGCCGTCTCGAGCCCCTGGTCATTCGCCCACTCGAACGCTTTGACGAGGTTGGGCGAGCCGCCGCTCACGCTCGCCGCCAGCAGCACGTCGCCGCGGCGGGCGGAGGTCTTCCGTTTACGCACGCAGGCGGTGTCGGAGCGGGAGGCCGTGGCGGGCGCC